>ERZ1370068.7565-contig-6476_pt1 | contig 38396 bp, 49 predicted proteins | sample MGYA00561227_ERZ1370068 | MGnify/ENA primary metagenome ERZ1370068 (study PRJEB38410, sample SAMEA6850437) | metagenome | study: Metagenomic assessment of the ecological functions of the soil: analysis of the soil microbiota associated with the...
TTACGTAATAAGCGTAGATGGAGCACCGTAGGAAGAGCGCCTCCGCCGTCCTTCCACTCGTTGGTGTTGCGGTCGAACTGGCGTGGCGTGGACGCGATCGTGAACGACGCGACAGCAGCGCCCGAGGGCGTGAATCGAAGTTCCGGGTCGGCGGTCAGGTTGCCAACCACGGTGATGACAGTGTCGCCAGCCATAGCTATCTACCGCGCTTCCGGCCGCAGGACCTGGTCCGCAGCACCGACTCGTTGAGATTGAGCTGCACGGTCGAGTTCGAGCACGGACGCCGGCTCGCCTGCACGTCGATGACGGGCATAGATGCCCTCGGCGTGCTTGTCGATCTCGTACGCCAGCCGGCGCTTGCCCCAGATGTCGACCTTTTCGACCGTGCCGCCGTCCTTTTGACGACGCGTTCAGGAACGTGTCGAGCGACGGCGCGATGGTGCGTTCCTCGAGATTCGGATCGAGGATGACCATCGACTTCGTAATGGCGCATAGAAGGTGCTGCTCCTCCTATGGATTCAGGTCGGCCGCGGACGGTCCGCGACAGGAGGCGGCCGCGTCGATCTCTCCGACGCGGCAACTCCACCATGCTACCGCGTGGCCGGTATCGCCCCGAACGTTCGGGTGTGGACGGCGACGCCGCAGAACCTCGAGATGTCCGACGGTGGTCGTAGGCTCGACAGCATGCCAGCAGTCGGGGCGCATCGTCGACTCCACCGATCCGTTGGGCGCCGGACGAGATGTGGACGCCCAGGTCATCCAATTCTTCCTGGCCGACCCGCAGGGTTGGAAGAAGCCGACCGAGCACCCACAGGCCGCAGCGCGCTGAAAGCCAGTGGCCTGACGATCCACATCCATTCGCCCTATGTGCTCAACGTGGCCACGTTGAACAACCGCATCCGTCATCCCGAGCCGCAAGCTGCTTGGCCCAGCACGCCGAAGCGGCGGTACAGATCGCAGCGAAGGGGCTGATCGTGCATGGCGGTCCACCTCAACGCATCCGACGACCCGGAGATCGGCTACGACAATTGGCGCAAGACCTTCTGCCCGGGCGGGCGACGAAGGCGGGTTTCCGCTGCCGATCTTGATCGAGAACACCGCGGGCGGCAACAACGCGATGACCCGCCGTTTTGACCGGCTCGCTCGGCTCTGGGATGCGATTGGCGAGTTCGGGCCTGGATTCTGCCCTCGACACCTGCCATGCGTACGCGGGCGGTGAGGAGTTAGCCGGAATTGTCGACCGTGTCCGCGCCATCACCGGCCGCATCGATCTGGTACACGCGAACAGCAGCCGAGATACCTTCGACTCCGGTGCCGATCGGCACGCCAATTTCGACGCCGGCATGATCGAGCCGGAAACCATTGCGAGCATCGTGCGAGAGGCTGGCTCCGACGCGCTGGTCGAGACGCCGCGAGAAGGCCAACGCGCGGACATCGACTACCTCAAGGCCGCGCTGGGGATCGTGTCGATCGGCTGAGGTGGAGCCCTGATCAACCGGACGGCGTGGGCGGATCTTCGGGCCGGGGCGGCGTTGTTTCGGCCGGGCCTGTCACCGGCGCCGGTCGTAGTGCAGCAGGAACCCGCAGCGGGACGACGAACTGGTCCGGTGCGCTGTCGAACGGCCCGCCGCACGGATCATCCATGCCGCCCGAGCGCACGAGGTCCAGCTCGGATGCCACATCTCACGCACGACGAGAACGGCAATCGCAATCAGCAGGCCGTCGCGCACGAGAAGCAGGATCATGAGCGCGCCGTAATCGAGTCCACGCGCGCTGTCGTAGTACCCGAGCAGCCAGAGCAACGTCGCGATCCACACGGCGATCTCGCTGAACTGCCACAGGAGATTCAGACCCCATCGCGGACGGGCGAGCGCGACCAGCGGCACCAGCCAGACCGAATACTGGGGGCTCCACACCTTGGTCGTCAGCAAGAACGCCAGCACGACGAGGAAGGCGAAGCTGAGCCATCCGGGGCCGCGTCGGCGCGCCGAGACCGAGCAACACCACGCACCGCGAGACCGGCGATGACGGCAGCGATGACCGCGATGCCGGGCGGCGTCCAGGCCGTGGCGTACCCGCTGCCGAAGAACCCGATGTTCGACAGGTAGTGGCCGATCGCCCAGAATGTGCTGGCTTCGGTAGGCCGGTCGCCGCTGAAGCGGTAGAACCCCACCATCCGCTCGGATATGCGACTGCGACGGGAACGTTCACGGCACACCACACCAGGACCACGGTCACCGTGGCCCACGTCGCCTCCCGGTAGCGATGGGTACGTACCGCCAGGATCCAGATGGGGAGCAGTAGCAGGCCGGGGTACAACTTGGCCGCCGCCCCGAGCCCGATCAACGAGCCGGCGGCGACCGGCCGATTACGTGCCCACGCCCACAACGCGCAACTGGTGAACGCCATGGCGAACAGATCCCAGTTCGAGAACGCGTGGAACACGAGCAGCGGGCTGAGGGCGACTAGCGCCGCATCGTAGGGCGCGCCGCCCCGCCGCACCCACCGTGCCAGCGACCATCAGCAGCCCGCAGATCGCGCAGCAACACGCAGCTGAGCAGCGGCGAACAGCTGGGCGTCGGTGAGGGCCGAGATGGCCGAGTCGAGCAGGTGAGTGAGCCCCGAGGTCAACCACATGAACCCGCCGGTGAGCACTGGTACTCCACCGCGTGGTCGCGGTAGGGCACGGCACCGACGTCCAGCCCTCCGCGCCCCACAGCGGCACGATGTCGGAGTAGCAAACGTGGGTGTACTGCTTGTTACCCACCCAGTTGCCCACTGGCACAGGGGGGCCTTCTGCAGATAGGCCAGTACGAGCGTCACGGCAGGTAAAGGCGAGCAACACCCGCAGCGGCGTCCACCACTGCCCAGCTCCCGCGTGCCTGCCCCAGGCGCCGCCGATGGCCTGGCTCGCGGTCGCGACTATGGGATCGTCCCGGCTCGGCACGGTCGGCGCCTCCGCGAGGGCCGTGTCCGGCGGCCGGTCGGTCACCGTGGCATCCTCGCACGCGCCGAGTGGTCTAGTGGCTCGACGTCACGGGTCCGGGCGGCGGCGGGCTGACAGACCTCCGGGGCGGGCTGGGTGCCGACGTCTGCGGCGTGGGCGTGTTCGGGGGTGTTGTCGGCGGTTTCGAGCTAGCCGAACTCGAAGCGGGCGCTGATGGTGAGCGCGGCGGCGCCGAGGTGCTTGGCGTATTCGGCGGTGACGACGACGGTGGCGGTGGTGGCGGTGGCGGCGCGTAGGACGGCTCCGGATTGTCCCCATCCACGATCTGCTGGGTTGTCGGCATCGATAGCTGTGGGGCCCCGGCGAGATAGGTGTCCAGTGAACATCTTCCACGTGCGTCCGGGCAGGTCGCGGCCGTACTCCGCTGGCCGTAGGCGTCCTTGATCGCGGTTGTGCTGTTGCCGCTGCCGATCCACACGGCGGCACTCACCTGTGGGTGTAGCCGACCATCCACGCGTCGCTGTTCTGGCCGCTGTCCGGACCGCTCTGGATGCCTTCGGTACCGGTCTTCGCCGCAGACGGTCGACCATCGGCCAGCGGTACGCCGAGACCACGCGGCGACAGGCGCTAGCGTGACCCCGACATCGTTGGCGACCTTGGGATCAAGCTGAACGGACGCCCGGGTCGCGGTGCTGATACACGACGGCGCCCTGCGAAGTCGGTGACCTGTCGCACGAAGTACGGGCCGTGCGTGGTGCCGCCGTTTGCGAACGTGCCGAAACCATCCGCCATGTCGATAACTCGCACCGGGTAGTCGCCGATGCCGATTCCGAAGCTGGTGCTCCCGTCCGCGTTCTGCAGAGTCGGGTGTCCGCCGCATATCTTCGACACACCGGCTGCATGTGCGCTGTCGCAGCCACGTTGCTCGGACCGACCTGGCTAGCCAATAGGTCGAACGTCGTGTTGAGCGAATACTTCATCGCATTCAGCGATGGTGACCCTGGCCGCTGTAAGGCCGGTCGGAGGGGTCGTTGCTGATCTGGGTGCCGTCGATCGTGACGGTGAAATTACCGTTGACGATCGAGTTGATGGCCAGCTGCGGCTGCTTGCCCTGCAGGTTGTCGGTCAAGACGGTGAGCGAGGGTGAACGGCTTGAACGACGATCCGGCGGGCGGCATCCCACGCGCGGCATAGTCGTTGTAGTCGGCCTTGCCGTTGTAGCTGATGCCGTTCGGTCCGCCGTAGTAGGCGGAGCACCCCGCCGGTCTGTGGGTTCACGGCGACCAGGGCGTTCTTCGATGTTCTTTGCGCTGCGGTCAGGTCGCCGAAGGTCTGAGATACCGCATTCAGGGCAGCTTGCTGCGCCTTGCGGTCGATCGTCGTCCGGATGTGCAGACCGCGAGTATCGATCTCGTCCTTGCTGACCCCGTTGGCTTCGAGCTCGTTGATCACCTGTTGTACCAGTAACGCGGTCGGCCCGGTCGCGCCGAGCTTCTTGGCCGCGTCCGGAGCGATGGATTTTCGGAAATGTCAAGCCCGCAGCCTGGGTCTCGGTTAAGTGCTTGGTTTCGACCATGCCCTCGACGACATAGGACCAGCGGGCCTTGGACTCCGACGGATTGTTGGCCGGGTCGTAGTAGTTCGGGGCTCGCAGCAGAGCCGCCAGGGAGCGCCTCCTGCGCCGGGCCGAGCCGGTCGACTGACGTCCCGAAGTACGCCTCGACGCCGCCTCGACGCCGTAGGCATTGCGGCCGAAGTACACCGTGTTCAGATACCACTCAAGAATCTGGTTCTTCGCGTAGTCGCGGGACAGCTTGACCGCGATGGCCAGTTCCTTGAGCTTCCGGCTGAGCGTCTGCTCCGAATTGAGATAGGCGTTCTTGACGTACTGCTGGGTGATCCCGGAACCGCCCTGGGTGTTGCCGCCGGTCACGTCATTCAGGGCCGCCCGCACGGTGCCGGTGATCGAGACACCGGGCTCGGAATAGAAGTTCCGGTCCTCGGCGGCCAGCACGGCCCAGCGCACGGATTCCGGCACCTTGGTCAGCGGAACAGTGGTCCGGTCGACCGAGCCGATTCGGGCCATGGTTGACCCGTCCGAATATTCCACGACCGCCACCTGCGGCACTGACAGGTCCGACGGGCTGCGGAACGTCGCTGAGTGTGTAGAACAACGACGGCCGCGGCCACCATCGCCGCAATGAGGCCGAGCAGCCAGGTGAGCGTGAGCCCGATCCGGCGCCAGACCCGCTTCGATCGGGACATCTTCGCCAACCGTGCGCGCTTGCGCCGGCGGCGGCGTTGCCATCCTGCGGCAGCCGAGACTCGATGGGCCGGCGCTTCGGCTTAGCGGTGGTGACGTTCGACCAGTCCGATCCCAGCGGTCCGGGGCCGTCCGGCGAGCCATTCCTCACGCCGGCCCAGCTCCTTCAGCTCCTTCGATCATCCGTCGGCGGCGGACAGCCTCTCGTCGGCCGGCCGGCCATCCTCACCCAGGACGAACGACCGCAGGAGATGGTTCCAGCCACAGTCTTGACATACCTCGACGACGTAGACGTCAAACTCGGCGAGGCGGCGAGCCAGGTGAGCCAGCTCACCCATGGATTTGGCCTGGCCCGACGCATGTCCCAAAGCGTCGCCGTACACGTAGTGGACATGACGGAGGCCCGCCCGGCCGCACACCGGGCAAGGCTGGCGCGCTGCGCTCGCACCGTAATGGCGCGCGGCCAGCTGCAGGTAGGGATGGGCATCACAGATTTCGGAGGCGGAGACCCGTCGATGGGCAAGGTCGGCGAGTACCGCACGCCGCTGCAGCGTGTGGTCGACGACATCGCGCGGTCTCACGCCGCCAGATTACGCCGCGGTGCCGACATCGCTTTCAGCACGGCGTCGAGAAATTCTCAGGTCATCGATGAAGCGCGTGCTCAGCGACGATCTCGGCTGCCCGTCACGGTGTCCTCCACCGTCCGCCGGGTGGTGTCGCTCGTTCCGTCGCTGACCGAATCGGTGGCCGCCAGCTGCCCCGATGTCCTGGTCGGCGCGACCAGGTGGTGTACCCACCCAGCCGACCTGGACGTGGCCCGCGTCGGCGGCACGAAGAACCGGATCTGGCCCGGATCGTCGAGCTCCGGCCCGGACCTCGTGCTGGCCAACGAGGAGGAGAACCGGCGAGAGCCGATCTGGCGGCGCTGCGTGACGCGGGCCTCGCGGTGTGGGTGACGGTCGTTCGGAGCCTTCCCGAGGCGTTCGCCCCGTTGACCCGGATGCTGGCCGTTGCCTGCCAGTCTGCAACGCCGGTCTGGTTGACCGACGCGGCGGCCGCGTGGCGGGACGTGCCGGGCGTCACGCGCAGGAGGCGGCCGTACCCATTTGGCGCCGGCCGTGGATGGTGCTGGGGAGCGACACCTTCGCGGGGACGTACTCGCCCGGTTCGGAGTCCGCAACCGTTATGCCGATCATCCGGAACGCTATCCGCGGGTGGCCCTGTCCGATATCGCCGCCGCGCCGCTTGTGGTGCTCCCGGACGAGCCGTATGCATTCGGTCCTGCCGACGGCCCGGAATGCTTCCCGAACTCGCGAGTCGCGCTCGTGAGCGGGCGACATCTCACCTGGTACGGACCATCGCTGGTGGAGGCGCCGGCCGTACTTGCCCGTCAGCTGGCCAGCGAAGTGTTCTAGCGTTTACGCCATGACAACGAGCCTCGCCAGCCGGGAAAAGGTCGATCTATCGGTGATCGAGAATCGGGCGCCGTCAGTCGCCCGGATGTTCCTCGATCGAGTGGCCGCCACGCCGGCGAGCGAGGCCTTCCGGTTTCCGTCCGGTGACAGCTGGGCGAGCGTTACCTGGAGTCAGGTGGGCGATCGGGTGCGCCGGCAAGCCGCAGGCTTGATCGCGCTGGGCGTCGAACGGGAGCAGCCGGTCGCCGTGGCGTCGACCACCCGCTACGAGTGGGCGCTTGCCGACTTGGCCATCATGTGCGCCGGTGCGGCGACGACCACCGTCTATCCGACCACCACCGCCGAAGACGTCACATTCATCATCTCGGACTCGGGCAGCCGAGTCGTTTTCGCCGAGGACGACGCGCAGATTCGCAAGCTTCGCGACAACCGAAGCCAGCTGCCGGAAGTCGCGAAAGTGGTGACGACAGACGGAACACCGGACGGGGACTGGGTGATCTCCCTCGCCAGAGCTGGAACGGCTTGGCGAGGACCTGATCGCCGCTCAACCGTCTGTCGTTGACGACCGAGTCGCCGCGACCACTCGAGACAGCCTGGCCACCCTCATCTACACCTCGGGCACGACCGGGCGGCCCAAGGGCGTGCGATTGCTCCACTCGGCCTGGACCTACGAGGCCGCCTCCGTCGACTCGGTGAGCATCCTGCGGGCCGATGACTTGCAGTACCTGTGGCTGCCGCTGTCTCACGTCTTCGGCAAGGTGCTGCTCACGTTGCCGCTGCAGATCGGCTTTCCTACCGCAATCGACGGACGGGTCGACAAGATTGTCGACAATCTCGCCGTCGTGCGGCCGACGTTCATGGGCGCCGCGCCGCGCATCTTCGAGAAGGCACACGCCCGCATCGTCGCGCTCGGTCACGGAGAGGGCGGCATCAAGGCCAGGATCTTCGACTGGGCGTTCGGTGTGGGGATCAAGGTCGTACGAGCCCGGCAGGCCGGCGACCGCCCGTCGGCCGTGCTCATGGCGCAGTACGCGGTTGCCGATCGGTTGGTCTTCCGCAAGATCCGCGAGCGATTCGGTGGACGGCTGCGGTTCTTCATCTCCGGATCCGCCGCCCTCAACCGCGACGTCGCAGAGTGGTTCGACGCCGCTGGCGTCCTGATCCTCGAGGGCTACGGGATGACCGAGAGCAGTGCCGCGACGTTCGTCAACCGCCCCTCCGAATACCTGTTCGGGACGGTCGGCCACCCGCTTCCCGGCACCGAGTTCCGCATTGCCGAGGACGGCGAGGTGCTCGTCAAGGGCCCTGGCGTGATGGCGGGATACCACAACCAGGACCAGGCGACTTCCGAAGCGCTCGATGCGGACGGCTGGCTGCGCACCGGCGACATCGGCGAAGTCGCACCCAACGGGGCTCTGCGCATCACCGACCGCAAGAAGGACATGTTCAAGACCTCGAACGGCAAGTACGTGGCGCCATCGGCCATCGACGCCACGTTCAAAGGCATCAGCCCGTATGTGAGCCAGCTTGTCATCGACGGTGAGGGCCGCAGCTACTGCGTCGCGCTGATCGCACTTGACGCCGACGCGGTCCGCGCCTGGGCGAACGAGAACGGCATGGGCGGCGCCCGTTCGGCGAGGTCGCGAGATCCGACAAGTTCCGGGCCACCATGCAAGCCGACGTCGACCGGTTGAACAGCCAGCTCAACCGCTGGGAATCCATTAAGAAGTTCGCCATTCTCGACCGGGAGCTGACGGTCGACGACGGTCGAGATCACGCCGAGCATGAAGGTCCGCCGCAAGATCGTCCTCGACCGGTATCGCAGCACCTTGGACACCGCTCTACGGCGAGCTGAGCCCCGGCTGTGCCCGGCCCTCGCCCCGGCTGCAGCCCGCCCGCCCAGCTGACGCTGCCCCGCGCGCATCGTCGGCGACTGATGATCTTGGACTAAACGTCGTTATAGCGGCATTAAGTCCAAGATCACGGCACGAGCAGTCACAGTCGCGATGCGAGTTGCGTTATGCGGGGTTGCGTTACGTCGGGGGTTGCGGATTACGGTTCGCGGGGTTGCGTTCCGTGGACGGGGGTCCGTTCCAGAGATTGCTGCAGGATCTGTGCGACATCGAGCACCTGCACGCTCTCGCGGGCGCTGCCGTCGGCCTGCTTGGCGGCGACCGCGTCGGTGAGCATCACCATGCAGAACGGGCAGGCGGTCGAGATCAGGTCGGGATCGAGACCGAGCGCCTCCTCGGTGCGTTCGATGTTGACGCGTTTGCCGATCTTCTCCTCCATCCAGAAACGCGCGCCACCGGCGCCACAGCAGAAGCCGCGGTCCTTGCAGCGATGCATCTCCTTCGTGGTGAGCGACGGCACGGCGTCGAGGACTTCCCGCGGCGGCGCGTAGACCTTGTTGTGCCGGCCGAGGTAGCAGGGTCGTGGTAGGTGACCGTCGCGTCGACCGGCTTGACCGGGGTGAGTCGCCCGTCGGTTACGAGCCGCCGGAGCAGTTCGGTGTGGTGCAGCACGTCGAAGTGCCCGCCTAGTTGCGGGTATTCGTTGGCCAGCGTGTTGAAACAGTGCGGGCAGGTCGCGACGATCTTCAGTGGTGCGGCGCGGGTGATCGAGTCGAGGGTCTCGACGTTTTGCATTCCGAGCATCTGGAACAGGAACTCGTTGCCAAGCCGCCGGGCTGGGTCGCCGGTGCAGGTTTCGGCAGCGCCGAGAATGGCGAAGTTCACTCCGGCGGCGTGCAGTAGTTCGGCCACGGCACGAGTGACCTTCTTCGACCGGTCCTCCAACGCGCCGGCGCAGCCGACCCAGAACAGATAGTCCATGTCGGCTGGCAGCTTCTCGCCGGGGATGGCGCGCGGCACCTCGAAGTCGAGTCCGTCGGTCCACTCCTCGCGTCCGCGATCGGCGAGGCCCCACGGATTGCCCTTGTTCTCCAGGTTTCTCAGCATGACGCCGGCCTCGGACGGGAATGCCGACTCGACGAGTACCTGGTAGCGGCGCATGTCGACGATGTGGTCGATGTGTTCGATATCGACCGGGCACTGCTCGACGCACGCCCCGCACGTGGTGCACGACCACAGCACGTCGGGGTCGATGACGCCGAACGATGCGGCATCGCCGACCAGAGGGCGCAGCGCTTGACCCGGGCCGGAGCCTTCCAGGCGCGGGTAGCCGGCCTCCGGGACGTGATGGGAATCGGACGGCGCCTCCGCGGCGGCTGTGGCGAGGTCCGACCCGTCGCCCGGCACTGTCTTCCCGTCGATGAGGTAGGGAGCCTTGGCGAACAGGTGGTCGCGCAGGTCCATGATCACGAGCTTGGGGGACAGCGGCTTTCCGGTGTTCCATGCCGGGCACTGGGACTGGCAACGCCCGCACTCGGTGCAGGTCGCGAAGTCGAGATATCCCTTCCAGGTGAAGTCCTCGATCTTTCCCCGGCCAAACGTTGTGTCCTCGCTCAGGTTCTCCACATCGGAGAAGTCGATCGGCGCGCCCTTCTCGTCGGCCGCGGGCAGCAGCGGACCCATCCCGTCGGGCAGCCGCTTCGTCGTGACGTTCAGCGGGGCAATCGCGATGTGCAGGTGCTTGGAGTAGACGACGATGATCGCGAAACCGAAGATCACCGCCATCTGCGCGAGCAGGAAGAACGTCTCGACGCCCTGGTTGTAGGCGCCGTCGCCGAGCAGCTGCGCGACCGCGTACGACGCGAACGGCGCCTTCGACGTGCCGAACGGGAAGTGCCCGGTGTTGTACTGCGCCCCGCGATACAGCAACAGGGTCACGATGACCAGGGTGATCATGCCCAGGATCACCCAGGCGCGGTCCGGTGTGTGAACCGTAGAACCGGCTCGGCTCGGTGCTCACGGTCAGGCCGCGTTCCGCAGCCGCAGCGTGACGCGAAGATGATGATTGCCACCAGCACCGCCACCGCGAAGAAGTCCTCCAGGAAGCCAAGCCACCGGGCATGCCCGAAGAACGGGAACGCGAAGTCCTCGCTGATCACCAACGCTCCGAAGGCCTCGACAATCGTGATGGCTAACACGATGAAGCCCCAGAACGTGAAGAAATGCGCGATACCCGGCACCGACCAGCGAAGCAGCCGACGCTGGCCGAACACCTCGACGAGCTGTGCTCGCAACCGTTCGCCGATCCTGTCGGTGCGACCCGGCGCCGGCTGCTCCAGAGCGGACCAGCCGGGTCAACCAGCCGACCCGGCGCCCGGCCACCACGATCGTGACCGCGAGCATCAACAGGGCGAGTGTGAGGCGCAGCGCCACGGGTCCTCCTGCCATGTCGCTGTGTTCGGGTCAACTGCCGCAGCTTATGCCGTTGCATCCTCTCCGCGCCGATCGGTGCCGATCGCGACGTGTGGAATTTCTCGGAGGGCATGCCTACGATGCGCGACGAGGCTGCCAGAACGGGCGCAATGTCACATGACTGTGGAAGGGTTTAGGGTGCCGGCACGATAACGCGCCCGCTGTGACCCGTCACTGCCTGCCGATGTCCCCGACGGAAGGCCGTCACTCCCCTCATGAGGCGATCGCCATGATCCGATTCGAGGCCGTCAGCAAGACCTATCCTGACGGAACGGTGGCGGTCGACGCATCTCGATCTGGAGGCTCCGTCGGGCCAGATCACGGTTCTCGTCGGTCCCTCGGGCTGCGGCAAGACAACCAGTCGTGCGAATGATCAACCGGATGATCGAACCGACCAGTGGCCGCATCTGGCTCGACGATCGGGACGACCGCAACCGTCCATCCGGCCGAGCTGCGCCGGGGCATCGGGTACGTCATCCAGCACGCCGGGCTCTGTTCCGCATCGCACGGTCGTCGACAACGTCGCCACCGTGCCGTTCCTGCTCGGACGGGACACGACGCGCGGCGCGCCAGCGGGCGATGCAGCTGCTCGATCAGCGTCGGTCTGCCGGCGTCGTTCGCGAAGCGCTACCCGGCCCAGCTGTCGGGTGGTCAGCAGCAACGAGTCGGCGTCGCGCGGGCACTCGCGGCCGACCCGCCAGTCGATGTTGATGGACGAGCCGTTCAGCGCCGTCGATCCCGTCGTCCGAGCCCAGCTGCAGGACCGAGATTCCTGCGGCTGCAGGGCGAGCTGCGGCAAGACGATCGTCTTCGTCACGCACGACATCGACGAAGCGATCAAGCTCGGTGACCGCGTGGCCGTGATGCGCGGCGGGCGGCCGGCTCGCGCAACTCGCTACCCCGGCCGAGCTGCTGTCACACCCGGCCGACTCCTTCGTAGCCGGATTCGTCGGTCGGGACCGTGGCTATCGCGCGCTCGGTTTCACGGCCGCCGGATCCCTTCCACTGCGGAACGAGGCCACCGTGCCCCTCGGCCTGGATCTGTCGAGGCAGCGCGCCGGGCTGACGACGGTTGGGTCATTGTCGTCGACGACGAGAACCGGCCGCAGGGTTGGTTGGCGCTGACTGGCGTTGCGGAAGAAGCCTTGCAGGGGCCAGTGACGCCCGATTTGCTCAACCTCGGCGGCACGCTGGCTACCGTCGACGGCACGCTACGGGCGGCGCTGGATGCCGCGCTCTCCTCGCCGAGCGGCCGCGGAGTCGTCGTCGATGCGGACGGCCGATTTCTCGGCACCGTGTCCGCGTCGCAGGTGCTGGCGCGCATCGAGGAACAGGCATCCGTAGCGCGGACCGCCCGCTCTACGCTCGCGGTCGGCTCGGAGGCCTGAGTGGAGGTCTGGGACTACTTCCGGAACAGCCAAAGCGAGTGCTGCACTGGCTGTGGAACAACGCCTGGCTCGCCGGAGTGCCACTCGTCGTCGGATTCCTGCTCGCTCTACCGCTGGGCTACTTCGCGTCTCGATACCGGTGGATCTATCCGCCGACGGTCACTGCCACCGGTCTGCTGTACACGATCCCGTCGCTGGCCCTTTTCATCCTGCTTCCCGGCGTGCTCCATACGAAGATTCTCAATCCACTGAATGTCGCCGTCGCCCTCACCATCTACACGCTGGCCCTGCTGGTGCGTGTTGTCGCGGACGCGCTGAACGCCGTGCCGGACGAAGCGCGCAGCACCGCGACCGCCATGGGCTATACGCCCCGGCAACGGCTGCTGGGCGTCGAGCTTCCGCTCGCCGTGCCCGTCATCGCAGCGGGGTTGCGGGTGGCCGCGGTATCCAATGTCAGCTTGGTTTCGGTGGCCGCGATCATCGGCGTTCCGCAGTTGGGGCAACTGTTCACCGCCGGGTTCCAGACCTTCTCCAACGCGCCGATCCTCCTGGGTCTGATCCTCGTGATCCTGCTCGCGTTCGCCTTCGACGCGGTGATCCTTCTCATAGCGCGCGCGTTGACTCCCTGGCAACGCGTCGTCCAGGCGAGGTGACGAGTCGTGGACACGTCGCTGAGCTTCGCCAACGTCCTCGAGTGGCTTAACGATCCCGCCAATTGGCAGGGCGCGGACGGGATAATCGCCCGGCTCGGCCAGCGGGTCTACTACGCGGTCATCGCCGTGGTCATCGCCGTCGTGATCGCTATCCCACTCTCGGTCTGGTCATCGGCCACACCGGACGTGGAGTGGTCGTCGTCGCCGGTATGGCCAATGCACTACGCGCCATCCCGACGTTCGGCCTGCTCATCTATCTGGTGGTGCTCATTTCACCGAAGATCCACAGCAAGGGCGAGCTACCGTACTTACTCCCGACCGAGATCGTCCTGGTACTGCTTGCGATTCCACCGATACTGACCAGCACGTACGCCGGCGTTCAGAATGTCGACCTCGCGGTGCGAGACGCCGCCAGGGGGTATGGGCATGACCGGTTCGCAAGTCGTGCGCAAGGTCGAGTTTCCGAATGCCCTGCCTCTCCGTACTATCGGGCACCCGCAGTGCCACCCTGCAAGTGATCGCCACCGCTACGGTCGCGGCCTGCGTGACTCTCGGCGGGCTGGGCCGGTATCTCGTCGACGGGTTGTCCCAGTTGAACGACCCGCACGCCGGATATCCGGCGATGGCCGCCGGTGCGATCCTCGTCGCGTTGCTGGCCATCGTGGCCGACCTGTTATTTGCCATCGCACAACGATTCCTTGTGCCGCGCGGTGTGTCCGGACGATTCCGCAGCTACCGCAAAGGCCGCGGCACCACGTCCGGTGTCGGCCGGTCCGATGGGGGTGACGGTCGGACCAGGCCGACTGAGTGTGCGCACTTCGAGCGCTTCAATTACTCAGTTAGCCATCGACAGGAGAAGACCAGATGAAGCGGATCTACGTGCTGTTCTCCGCGGTGCTGGGGCTCGTCCTCGCGCCTGAGCGGCATGTGGCGCAGCGGAAGCTCCAGCGGGACGACAACCAGCGCTGCCGCTGGGCTCAGGGAGGAGCGTCCTGCGCGGGTCCCTCGTCTTCAGCCGGAGCAAGTGGTGCATCCAGCGGAGCGGCGCAGGGTGCCGGTTCGCCGTCGACCGCGGCGACTTACCCGGCCGGCACCTGGCTCAGTGACGATCAGCTCGGCGGCGTTCCCGGAGAACGTGCTGCTGGCCGAATATCTACGCCGGCGCCCTCAGCGCAAAGGGCGTCAAGGTCTCCAAGAAGCTGCAGATCGGCGAACGCCCGGTCTACATCAAGGCCCTGCAGGACGGGTCGATCGACATGGTTCCCGAGTACACCGGATCGATCCTGTCCTCCACTTCGACAAGTCGGCGACGGCCACCGCGCCTGACGCCGTTTACGCGGCTCTCGCAGCAGAAGCTGCCGACAACGTTGGCAGTGCTCAATTTCGCCCAGGCCGAGGACAAGGACACCATCACGGTGACCCAGGACACGGCGAAGAAGTATAACCTGCGCACGCTTGCCGATCTATGCCCGGTGGCGGGCCCAGATGACGCTGGGTGCGCCGAAGCAGTTCGAGACCCGGCCTCGACGGTGTCCCGGCCCTCAAGAGCATCTACGGCATCAACTTCAAGGCCTTCAGCCGCTCGACGTCGGTGGCCCTGTCACTGTGCACTTCCCTCAAGAATGGCGCAGATCGACGCTGCCGATCTGTTCTCCACCGACCCGGCGATCCAGGTCAACAACTTCGTGTCCTCTACGGACAGCCGCAACCAGTTCCGCGGCGCAGAACATCGTGCCCCTCGTGACGAAGGCGAAGATCACCCAGACGATCGCGTCTGCGGCTCGACGCGGTTTCGGCCAAGCTGGACACAGCCACGCTGGCCGGTCTCGTCGCCAAGGTGCAGGAACGACAAGCAGGATCCCGAGTCGGTTGCCAAGGCCTGGCTTGTCGCAGAACGGCCTCGGCTAGACACCTGACCCGACCGAGTCGAGATGATCTTGGACTTATCGACCTCTCCGGCGGCAACAAGTCAAGATCATCTTTGAGGGCTGATCGTGCTACCCGGAGATGGCAGGCTGAATCGGTGAGCTTCGACGCGGTATGGGCCGACCTGGCCCCCATGGGCCGGGCTGCATCCGGGGCTACCGCCGCTTCGCCTGGACGGCCGTCGATCCTGAGCTGCGCGAATGGTTCGGCACGCCGCCGCCGGATCGCGGGTTGGACGTTACGACTGGATCGGGCCGGTAACCAGCGGGCCTGGTGGGGCGATCCGGACGCTGCGCCGCGTCCGGTCGTTCCTGGCGTCGCCACCGCAGCCATCTTGATTCGGTACCCGACGGCGGGGCGTTCGATGGGCCGCTCGGCGTGGTGTCCGGGTTGGTCGCGGTCGACCTGCTCCGCTCGCACGGGTTCGCACCGGCGAGGCCAATCGGCGTCGTCAATCTCGCCGACGAGGAGGGCGCCTGGTTCGGAGTCGCCTGCGGCGCTCCCGGCTGCTCACCGGCGCATTGGCACTGATCGCGCGCCAGCCCTCCGCGACGCTTCGGGTGACACGATGGCCGACGCGTTGCTGGCGGCCGGCCGCGAACCGGCCCAGCTCGATGCGGACCCGGAGGCGCTGGGTCGGCCGGGCACCTCTCGTCGAGTTGCATGTGGAACAGGGCCGCGGCCTGGCGGACGCCGACGCGCTAACGAACCCGTGGCCCTGGGTGCCGGCATCTGGCCGCACGGGGCGTTGGCGGGTTGAGTTGCCCGGCGAGGCCAACCATGCCGGCACGACGGCATTGGACGACCGGCATGACGCCATGCTCGGTTATGCCCGACTCGTGCTCGCGGCACGAGCCTCGGCCGGCCAACATTCCGCCGTTGCGACGTGCGGGAAGGTCCAGGTCAAGCCCAACGGCGTCGTAACGCAGTCCCTCGCTGGTCACGGCCTGGATTGATGCGCGCGCCCCGGACGAGCACGACGTGCGGGTAGTGGTCGACGAGCTCACCGCGCTCGACGATGGCCGAGGGCGGCCGGTTCTACGAGGAGTCCTGGACCGGCCGGACGATGTTCGACGCGTCGTTGCTCGACCAGCTGCGCGATGTGCTGGGCGACGTTCCGACGCTGTCGACGGGCGCCGGCCACGATGCTGGGATCCTCGCCGCCGCCGGGTTGCCGACCGCGATGATCTTCGTGCGGAACCCGACCGGCATTTCCCACTCGCCGGCCGAGTACGCGGAGCGCACGGATTGTCTCGCGGGAATCGAGGCGCTCTGCGCCGTCTTGGCGAGGCTCGCTGGATGACGTGGTATTCCGCGAATCATGCATTCCTGCCGGGCGGCGTCGCAACCGAGGTGCGTATTCCACGTCGGTCGACGGCCGCCATTGCGGCCATCGAGCGCGGGCGGCCCAGCCGGACGACCTCCGACTGCCCGCCTGACTTGTCATGCCGGGGTTCGCGAACACCCACAGCCACGCCTTCCACCGGGCGTTGCGGGGCCGGACCCACGAGAGCCCCGGGGGCGCCGGGCACGTTCTGGACGTGGCGGAAACGGATGTACGACCTGTCCGGTCGCCTCGACCCCGACAACTACCTCGCTCTGGCGCGGGCGACGTACGCGGAGATGGCGCTCGCCGGCGTGACCAGCGTTGGCGAGTTCCATTATCTCGCACCATGCACCGGGCGGGCGTCCGTACGCCGACCCCAACGCGATGGGCGGAGCGCCTGCCGCGGCTGCAGCCGACGCTGGCATCCGGCTCACTCTCCTCGACACGTTACCTCGCTGGCGGCCTGTCCGCAGCCGGCCCGCTACCGCTCGAGCCGTCGCAGCAGCGGTTCACGGATGGCACCGCGAACGCGTGGGCCGACCGGGTCAGCCTGCTCCAGGACGGCGAGAACTTGCTGGCTGGAGCGGCGATCCACTCGGTTCGCGCTGTGCCGCGCGATCAGCTGCCGACCGTCGTAGCCGCCGCCCGGGAACGGCCGCTGCACGTCCACTTATCCGAGCAGCCGAGCGAAAACGAGCAATGCCTCGCCGCGTATGCCCGAACACCCACGCAGTTGCTCGACGACTGCGGTGCGCTGGCTCCGGCGACGACTGCCGTCCACGCGACCCATCTCACGCGCGAGGACATCGTCCGGCTGGGCGCGACCCGTACGGCCGTGAGCATGTGCCCGACCACGGAGCGCGATCTTGCCGATGGCATCGGCCCGGCCCGGGCCTGCGAGATGCAGGGTGCTCCGTGGTACTCGGCAGCGACCAGCACGTGCTGATCGACATGCTCGAGGAGGCACGGGCCCTCGAGATGGACGAACGGCTGGCCAGCCAGCAGCGCGGCCGGTTTTGCCCGGCCGATCTCGTTTCCGCGCTCACGGTCGATGGGCAACGGAGCATCGGCTGGCCGGACGCCGGGGAGTCTCACGCCGGGACGTCGAGCCGATCTGGTCGCGCTGCGGCTCGACTCGCCACGTACCGCCGGTGCGGATCCGGCGGAGGCCGTGCTCGCCGCATCGGCCGCGGACATCGACACCGTGCTCGTCGACGGGCGGCGTCGTGGTCAGCGGCGGTCTACCATCGCCTGGGCGACGTCGGGGAGCTGTTGAGCGACGCGATCGGCGCACTGTGGAGTGACCAATGAGCATCCTGCGCCGGTTCCCGCTCAGCGCCGCGCTCGTGACGGCGTTGCTCATCACGACCGCGCTGAAACGACGTTCCCGGTTCAGCGGCGGCCAGCTGGAACGGTACGTGAGCACCAATCTGGACAACCTGCGAGTAGCTCCGGTCCGGGCGTTAGTGGGAAGCGCTCTCGTACTCCAGGACGATGCCTGGCTCGTCCCCACCGCGGCCGCCGGGTTCACCGTCGGGGCGCTCGAGTATCGCGTCGGAGCCGCTCGAACCGCCGGGATCGGCGTGGCTGGGCATGTGCTACCCACACTGGTGACCCAGGCCGGGGTCTGGTGGGGCATTCGCCGGGGCTGGCTGCCGGTGTCCGGAACGGTCCCGTACCGACACGGGCGCCTCCTATATCGCGGCGGCTGCGGTCGGGGCGATGCCGCAACGCCCGCGACCCGGCCCGCTGGATCGTGATGACAACCGCCGTCACGGCCGCCGTCGCCGATCTGGCCGTGGACTCGCGACGTCGTCGAGACGGGACACCTGCTCGCGCTCGGCGTGGGCTGGTCCTGCGGTCGTAGCAGTCGCCGGACCCAGAGCCTCGCACCCCGATCGGCGCGGGCTCCAATGAGGTTGATCCAATACCATCAGGCCGTGACGGCCGTTGATCATGCAGCCGATCGTCGTCGTCGACAGGAAGCCGTCGCGCATTCGTCGCTCCGTCGACGGTGTGCGGCTCGTCGGCCTCGTTGTGCTGCTGGCCGTGCTGGCCGGGTTGGGCACAGTCGCAAAGAACACCAGCCAGGGCACCAGCAGCGACCTCGGCCATGCCTTGGGAGATCTGCCGGGGCTGCTCAAGAACCTGATCCAGATCGTCGGTGGTCTCGGCGTGCTGCTCGTGCCCATGAGTTACGTCGTCTTATTGATCATCCGCGGTCAATATCGCCGGGTAATCGAGGCGCTGCTCACCGGCGTCGGCGCAGTCCTGATCGCCGAGGGCCTCAACTGGGCGCTGCGTTCCGCACCGTCGAGTGATCCTGTACCAGGCCCTGACGTTGCTGCGCTGACGGAACCAGGACGATGCCGCTCGACGCCTATCTGACGGGTGTCGTCGCCCTGATCACCGTGACGGGTGTCATCGGCGTCTCCGCCGAGCAACCTTGGCGCCAACTGCTCATCGTGGCCATCGCGCTGTACTTCGTCGCCTCGTTCATCGTGGCTCAGGCCACGTTGCTGTCCCTCGTCTGCAGCCTGGTGATCGGGAGCATCGTCGGCGTAGCCGTCCGCTACATCGGAGGTTCGATAAACCTGCGCCCGGATGGGCAACGCATCGCCGATGCCCTGCAGGCCAGAGGAATCCACCTGCGCCGGCTGGAACGCGACGAGCCGGACGACGAGGACTATCGAGCGTACAGCGCAACCACCCGCTCCGGCAGCCACCTCGCTGTCCACGTCTTCGACCGCGACCACCTCGCGGTCGGCGCGTACGTGCGGATCTGACAACTTCGTCCGGCTGCAGCGCGAAGTCACTCGCCGGCCGAGGATCTCCCTCGAGAACACCGCGGAGCGTCGCTCGTTGCTTGCCCTGGCCGGGCAGGACGCCGGCGTTCGGATGCCGCGCCTGCTCGCGGGTGTGCCCTGCGGGCCGGACGCAATCGTGCTGGCCTACGACCGGGTTGACGGCACGCCGCTCGCGGACGGTCGGCGATGGAGTCGACCGACGAGCAGCTGGCGCAGCTGTGGCGCGAGGTCTGCAAGCTGCACGACCGCCGAGTCACCCACGGAGGACTGAGCGCTGAACGCCGTGATCGTCGACGTATCTGGTCGGGTCGTGCTGCCGATTCCGGACGATGGCTCTGCCCTTCGCCACGGAACTGCGAATCAATCTCGACCGCGCTCAGGTCCTGGTCTCCACCGCCAGCGGTCGTCGGGCCGGAACGCGCCGTGGCCATCGCTCGTACTGTGCTCAGCGACGAGGCCGCTGGAGCGATCCGCGCCGTCCTGCAGCCCGTGGCCTTGCCCCGCGACACCCGCCACGTGCTGAAGCAGCACCGGGGCATGCTCGTTCAGCTTCGGGAACAGGCTGCTGGAGCAGACGCAGCACGCGCCCGAGGATCTCACTCGCTTGGAGCGGGTGCGTCCTCGCACAGTCGTCACCGATCGTCGCGTTGATCATCGCCGGCTACCTGCTGATCGGCCAGCTCGGATCGGTCGACCTGGTCACGGTGTTCCGCGAAGCGCACTGGGGATGGGTTCCGCTCATCGTGCTGTTCTCGGCGGCTGACTTACGTCGCTGCCGCCCTCGCATTGATCGGCTATGTCCAGGAGCGGTTGCCTTTCCTGCGGACGGTGCTCGCTCAGGTTGCCGCTGCGTTCGCGGGCTTCGTCATCCTCCTGCTGTCGGGGGCTGGCCGTCAATTTGCGCTACCTGCAGAAGGCGGGTCTGTCCACGCCGGCAGCGGCGACGAGCGTCGGGGCGAGTCAGGCTCGTCAACGCGGTGTCGCACATCGGCTTGCTCCTGCTGGTCGCCGCCTTGACCGGCGCGAACGCACAACACGGTGTCGCGGTGCCAGGCTGGCTGTTCATCGCGTTGGGTGCGCTTGCCTTCGTGTTTCTCATTCTGCTGGCCATTCCGATAACTCGCCGGTGGGTGGTGGCCTGGGTGCTTCCTCCGGTGCGTCGAAGCGATTCCGCGGCTGCTCGACCTGGTGACCAACCCGCGCAAGCTCGCCGAAGGCCTCGTCGGCATCCTGCTGCTGAACGCGGCGTACACCGGCGCGCTGTGGTGCGCTGACCCGCGCCTTCGGGGGCACGGTTGACATCGTCGCTGTCGCGCTCGTCTACCTGGGTGGCAGTGCGATCGGATCGGTCGCGCCGACGCCGGGCGGGCTGGGTGCGATGGAGTTGGCCCCTCTCGACTGGCCTTACCGCGGCTGGTATGCCGACGGCATCGTGCCGTCAGCGCCGTCCTGCTGTTCCGGCTATGCACCTTCTGGCCGCCGGTGCCGCTGGGCTGGCTCGCTTTCCATTGGCTGCAGCGCCGGGATGCGCTGTGATGAGGCCATGAGGACAACCTCGCCAGACCGTAGTCCCGCACCCCTCGCAGCTCAGCCGGGTGGCGAGCCGTGGTGGCGGTCAGCGGTCGTGTACCAGATCTATCCGCGCAGCTTCGCCGACTCGAACGGCGACGGCATCGGTGACCTCGGGGATCATCCGGCAGGCTCGACTACCTGGCTGAGCTCGGCGTCGACGTGGTCTGGCTGTCGCCGGTCTATCCGTCTCCGCAGGACGACAACGGCTACGACATCAGCGACTACCAGGACGATCGATCCCGATCTTCGGCACGCTGGCTGACTTCGACGAGCTGCTCGCCGGCGCTGCACGACCGGGGAATCGAAGCTGGTGATGGACCTGGTGGTCAACCACACGTCCGACGAGCACCCGTGGTTCGTCGAGTCGCGATCCAGCGCTGACAACGCCGAAGCGGAACTGGTACTGGTGGCGACGGGCGCGCGCGAGGATGCGACGCCGGCGACCTGGGGCCGAGCCGACCAACTGGCAGTCGCTTCTTCTCCGGTTCGGCCTGGGAGTTCGACGAGCGGTCGCGCGAGTACTACCTGCACCATTTTCTCGAGGAAGCAGCCGGACCTCAACTGGGAGAATTCCGAGGTACGGCAGGCCGTTTACGCGATGATGCGATGGTGGCTCGATCGCGGGATCGACGGCTTCCGCATGGATGTCATCAACATGATCTCCAAGGATCCGGCGCTCCCGACGGCCTTGTCCGGTCCGGTCTCTGGGGCGACGGAACGCCGTACTTCGTCGGCGGTCCGCGCCTGCACGAGTACCTGCAGGAGATGCATCGCGAAGTCTTCGCCGACCGAGACGGTCGATACCTGACCGTCGGTGAGATGCCGCTGCGTAACGGTCGACCAGGCGCGGCTGTTCACCGATCCCGCGCGGGCTGAGCTGGACATGGTGTTCCAGTTCGAGCACGTATGGCTCGACCGGGGGCGTCCAAATGGGACGTGCAACCGCTGCGGCTGCGCGACCTGAAGGCAGACTCTTGGCCGGTGGCAGGCCGGACCTGGCTGAGTGGGCTGGAACAGCCTCTATTGGAGCAACCACGATCAGCCGCGGAGCGTCCTCGGTTCGGGGACGACCGCAATTACCGCGTCCTATCGGCAAAGCTGCTTGCGACCGTGTTGCACCTGCATCGCGGCACGCCGTACGTGTATCAGGGCGACGAGATCGGCATGACGAACGCTCCGTTCGCGAGCATCGACGACTTTCGACGACATCGAGTCGCGTAATCACTACACCGCCGCCGTCGCGTCCGGAGAAGATCCGAAGCCGTGCTCGCGGCGATGCGGTACATGAGCCGCGACAACGCCCGAACGCCGATGCAATGGGACGATTCGCCGAACGCCGGGTTCACCACCGGAACGCCCTGGCTGCCGGTCAACCCGAACCATCGGCAGATCAACGTGGCGGATGCGCGGCGGCGACCCGAACTCGGTCTTCCACTACGTCCGGCGGGTTATCGCCTTGCGGCACGCCGACCCGGTGGTGGCCAATGGCGACTTCACGATGCTGCTCCCCGACGACGAGCTCGTCTATGCCTACACCCGGGCACTGGACGGAGTGACGCTGCTCGTCGTGGGCAATTTCTCCGACACGACCGTGGCTGCTGATGTGCCCCAGCGCGGCGCCTGGGCAGCGAGCGAACTCGTGCTCGCTGACTATCCGGTCGACGCCGGGACGGACCTGGACCTGCGGCCCTGGAGTGCCGGTCTATCGCCGCATCGGTGCTGCCACGCCCTGGCTGACACGCCCTGGGCCGTCAGTGACGGCGCTGATCGTGGCGGGCGAGGCTGGCGAGCCATTCGTTGTAGGCGGCTAGGCGGGCTTGGTCCACATCGATATCGCCGCCGGAGGCATCGCCGGTTCGATCGCGCAGCGTCGCGTCCCGGGCCTGCTCCAACCAGCTGTCGCGGTCGCGGGCCGACTGGCCGGACGTGCGCAACCAGCCTAATGACGAGAGCGACCATGATCAGGAGCCATGATCGCGTCGCCCCAGAACCACATGATCGCGCCGCCGGTGTGCGTGTCGTCGAGCGGATCGACCTGAAGGCCAGGCAGCCGTCCCCATCGCGACCGGTACGGTGGCGAGCATCAGGTGATGCCGGTGAACGTGTCGACCGCCATGGCGACGGCGAGCAGGACCCAACGCACCGGCGTGGACAGCCGCCACTTGATCGGCTCGTCGCCGATGACCAGCACGAAGAACTGATAGCCGACCACGAGGTAGACGACGTGCTCGACCTGGCCCGCCCGCGGTTGCTCCATGATGGCGTCCATGAGGCCGGTCAGATGGCTGCCCACGATCACCGCTGCGTAGCAGGCGAGCGCGACCGGTGGCGACGTGAGGAAGCGCAACGACCGAGCTGTCGGTCACCCGTTGGATCCGGCTGGCGGTAGCCGGCCGGCTCGCACGTGACGGCCAGCCGAAGCGGACCGCCGGCGACGATCAAGGCGGGGGCGACCATGACGAGGGCAAGGTGGCCGATCATGGGCGCTGAACAGGGCCTGGTCGTAGACGGCGATGGCGCCGCACGTCGCGTACGCGCATACCGCGAGGCCGGCCGCGAAGCACGCCGTGCGCCACCACGGCCACACCTCGCCGGTGCGGCGGCGCAGCAGGGCGGTCCCGGTGACGTACCACGCGAGGCCCAGAGCTGGCACCGCCAGGGCAACGGCATTCACCTGCCACTCGGTGATGCAGCGCGCTGCCGAGCAGTGGCCGCAGGGTGCGCGACTCGCCTGCGCGGAACAAGGCGGCGGACGGATGCTCGTGGGCACCGCCAGCTGCCAAGTGACGGACCACGTTGACCGTGAGCACGACCAGGATTCCCGCGCCACCAGCCAAGCGATCCACACCAGGTCCGGGACGCGCGCGTCAGTTGCGTCTGACGTCGGCGGCAGAACGGTCCGGCACGGCGTCCAGTCTCCTCTCCGTGTCGGTACGACGACCAGTCTGCTCTGCGCGGCAGAGCCTGGTCGAACCCGGCCGTGGCGCTCCGTTCAGGTCAGGCGGCGTTGACCTAGGTCAGATGGCCGACGGTGTGAACGAATTGAGGTCACCGATCCCGAGGGCGGCTTCGATGGCGGCGACCCGATCAACGAACGTGACCGACTGCCCCCGCGCCGAACAGCTTGCGCTCCTCGTCGGCGAACCGCTCACCGAGTTTCGGCGAACACTCGATCCGGAGTGACGTCACGGAACGCCGGAGAACACCACGGTTGTCTTCCCACGCCTCGTGCGGCTCGTACATCCGCACGAACGCGTCCAGTCGGCGGGTCAGGGCGACGCGGGCCACCTCGGTGCGAGACGCCAGTCGGCAGTGAGCTCGCGTGATGCCGGCGGTCAAGTGACGGCCCCGGTCATGCTGGATCAGCAAGGTTCGCACGAGGCCGGTCAGCCGGCCGGCTTGCTGCAGTCGGGGAAAGACGTAGGCCTCTTCGAGCGCCTTCGTGGTAGCTCTCGATGTAGGTCTGGACGAGTGCGGCCGCAGCCGCGATCGGGCGCGATGGGCACCGGATCGCCAGCGGTGACCTGGCGGCTGACCTCCCGGTAGGCGAGCAAGATCCGCTTGAGGATCCCGTGGTCGACCACGAGGTCTTCAGACGGTGGGATCGTCGGTACTGGCGTCGGCGACGACGTCGAGCGCGTTGATCCCGATGGCAGCGCCGGCCCCAATGGCCGCCGCAGCGCCTACCGCGCTGGCCGTGATCAGCGTCCGGCGGCTGACTCGCGCCTGGTGATGGGCGGGCTCGCCGATAGGAGAGCCTTCCGCCGCTGCCCTCGGTCACGGTTGCTCCTCGTTCAACACGATCGGGCTGACCAGACGGTCGCATGACATACCACGGGCCACCGTTGAGGGTCAGCGCCTCGGCCATTCGCCGTTCCGGGATCGACGTCACCGGCGTAGCGGTACAGCGGCCAGCCCTCGTAGGTGACGACGCGATCCGATGCGCCGGGACGGGCGATCGTCCCGAGTTTCGCTGGATCAGCACCGGATCCCGCCGATACTCTGCCGCCGCGGGTGACGGTCAGGGGCGGCCAGGTGCCTTGGCAGGCGCTGTCACAGAGCACGGCCGCCCGGTGATCCGGAGGAAACACGTACAGCGTGTGGCCGCCGCTGGTGAGGATCTGTCCGAGGTCGCCGATCGTTGCCGTCGTAACCGTCACCGACGACGGGTGCATGCGTGAGTCTCCAGAGATGGTCTCCCGGACCCGCAGGCAGCCACGAGCAGGAGGGCCAGCGCCGCGGCCGGCCAGCCGGTGGTCGGCCGAATCGACCAACTGTGACGGGCGTCACTGCTATGTCGGGAAGTTGAGCGCACCAGACTCAGTTCTTTTTGACAGTGGCCCAGGAGACTGGGCACGATTGACGAGCACATCAGGCAATCAATTATCGAGGAGACATCTATGACCCGAGCGGTCGGCATCGACCTGGGTACCACCAACTCCGTAGTCGCGGTGCTGACCGGCGGCGAGCCGGAGGTCATCGCCAATGCGGAGGGCTCACGCACCACGCCCAGCGTGGTCGCGTTCGCCAAGAACGGCGAGGTGCTGGTCGGCGAGGTAGCGAAGCGCCAGGCCGTGACCAACGTCGACCGGACCATCCGCTCCGTCAAGCGCCACATGGGCGACGCGAGCTGGAAGGTGACGATCGACGGCAAGAACTACACCGCGCAGGAGATCAGCGCGCGCGTTCTGCAGAAGCTCAAGCGTGACGCCGAGGCCTACCTGGGCGAGACGATCACCGAGGCCGTCATCACCGTCCCGGCGTACTTCAACGACTCGCAGCGCCAGGCCACCAAGGAGGCCGGGCAGATCGCGGGGCTCAACGTGCTCCGCATCATCAACGAGCCGACCGCCGCTGCCCTCGCGTACGGCCTGGACAAGGGCGAGAAGGAGCAGACGATCCTGGTCTTCGACCTCGGCGGTGGCACGTTCGACGTGTCCCTGCTCGAGATCGGCGAGGGCGTGATCGAGGTCAAGGCCACCAGTGGTGACAACCACCTCGGTGGCGACGACTGGGACCAGCGGATCATCGACTGGCTCGTGGACAAGTTCCGCGCCGGCCACGGCATCGACCTGGCCCGGGACAAGATGGCGATGCAGCGGCTCCGCGAGGCCGCGCGAGAAGGCGAAGATCGAGCTGTCCTCGTCCAACCAGACCTCGATCAACCTGCCCTACATCACGCAGGACGCGGAGAAGAACCCGCTGTTCATGGACGAGTCCCTGTCCCGCGCGGAGTTCCAGAAGATCACGCAGGACTCTGCTCGACCGTACCCGCGCGCCGTTCCAGAACGTGCATCAAGGACGCCGGCATCAGCGTCGGTCAGATCGACCACGTCGTGCTGGTCGGTGGAGCGACCCGCATGCCCGCCGTCGCCGACCTGGTCAAGGAGCTGACCGGCGGCAAGGAGCCCAACAAGGGCGTCAACCCGGACGAGGTCGTCGCCGTTGGCGCCAGCCTGCAGGCTGGCGTGCTCAAGGGCGAGGTCAAGGACGTCCTCCTGCTGGACGTCACCCCGCTGTCGCTCGGCATCGAGACCAAGGGCGGCATCATGACCCGGCTCATCGAGCGCAACACGACGATCCCGACCAAGCGGTCGGAGATCTTCACCACGGCCGACGACAACCAGCCGAGCGTGCAGATCCAGGTGTACCAGGGCGAGCGCGAGATCGCGGCCTACAACAAGAAGCTCGGCATGTTCGAGCTGACCGGGTTGCCTCCGGCGCCGCGCGGCGTACCGCAGATCGAGGTCACCTTCGACATCGACGCCAACGGCATCGTGCATGTCTCGGCCAAGGACCTGGCCACCAACAAGGAACAGGGCATGACGATCACCGGCGGCTCGGGCCTGTCCAAGGACGAGATCGACCGGATGATGCGGGACGCCGAGGCGCACGCCGAGGAGGACCGCCGGCGCCGCGACGAGGCGGAGACGCGCAACACCGCCGGAGACGCTGCAGTACTCGACCGAGAAGTTCCTTGCCGACAACGGCGACAAGATGCCGGCCGACAAGAAGTCGGAACTCGAGGGGCGCTCGCGCGAGCTGAGGACCGCGCTCAACGGCGCCGACTTCACCGCGATCCGGGCGGCGCAGGACAAGGTCGCCCGGGTGTCACAGGAGGTCGGCGGCGCGATGTACGAGTCGGCGCAGGCCGCGAGCGCCGCGGCCGGCGATGGCGCAACCGGGCGGTCCGTCTCAGGGCGCCGGATCGAGCCAGGCCGGCGACGACACCGTCGTCGATGCCGAGGTCGTGGACGAGGGCCCCGAGGGTGACCAGAAGTGACCGATCGTTCCGGCCGGACGAGCCGGATCGGGTGGTGATCCACGACAGGCGGCGGATCGACCCGATCACCGGTGAGGTCCGTCATCCGGATCCTGACCCAGCGGCGGATCGGGCCACGTCCGCTGGCCCCACCGCTGCCGGGCGTCGGCCCGATCAAGCGAGGACCGAGCTCGCGGAGCGCGACGCGGACCTACAACGCCTGCAGGCCGAGTTCGCCAACTACCGCAAGCGGGTCGACCGCGGATCGTGTCGTGGTTGGCGAGCTCGCCGCCGGTCGGGTAATCGCCGATCTGCTGCCGGTGCTGGACGATATCGATCGGGCTCGGGCAGCACGGCGATCTGACCGGCGCGTTCAAGGCGGTCGCCGACCAGCTCGACACGGTTCTCGCGAAGCACGGCCTCGTCGCTTTCGGCGAGGTCGGCGATCGATTCGACCCGGCTCGGCACGAGGCCGTTATGCATGAGGAAAGCACTGCGGTCACAGGTGCCGACCGACCACCACGGTGATGCGCCGCGGCTACGAGCACCACGATCGACTGCTACGTCCCGCGATGGTGGGGTGACGGATCCGTTGCTCCCGGGCCAGCCGCGGACGGCGGGCTGAGCCGAATGTGGCTCCGGTCGACCCGGCCCCGGACTCTGCCTCCGACGGGTGAAACGGGCGTCGTCTCAATTACCGACGGCACCATGACGAAGGAGAGCGAGGTGACGCACCAGTGAGCACGAAGGACTGGCTCGAGAAGGACTACTACAAGGCGCTGGGCGTCGCCAAGGACGCCAGCGCGGCGGACATCAAGAAGAGCTACCGCAAGCTCGCCCGCGAGTTGCATCCGGACAAGAACCCGGGCAACGCCGACGCCGAGGCTCGGTTCAAGGAGGTCTCGGAGGCATACGACGTCCTCTCCGACGAGGCGAAGCGCAAGGAGTACGACGAAGCGCGGTCTGTGTTCGCCGGCGGCGCGTTCCGCGGCGGTTTTCCGAACGCGGGCAGCACCGGTCCCGGCGGCGCGACCTTCGACATGTCCGACCTGTTCGGCGACAGCACCGCGACGACTACCGGCGGCGGTGGCCTGGGCGACTTGTTCGGCGGCCTGTTCGGCAACTCGCGCGGGCGCACTCGCACTCGGACCGCAGGCTCGACCGGCGCCGACTCGAGGGCAGGACCTCGACGCATCGATCACGCCTCGGCTTCGACGAGGCGGTGCACGGCGCGACCCTGCCGTTACAGCTTTCCGGCCCGGTACCTGTCCGCACCTGCGGCGGAATCGGCGCGAAGCCCGGAACCGCGCCGCACGTCTGCACCAACTGCGGCGGTTCGGGGTTCGTCAGCCACAACCAGGGTGCGTTCGGGTTCAGCGAGCCCTGCCGGGTCTGTCAGGGCACCGGCCAGGTGATCGACGAGCCGTGCCCGACCTGCCTGGGCTCCGGCGTGACCACCCAGACCCGGACCATCACGGTGCGGGTGCCGCAAGGCGTGCGAGATGGGGCGCGGCTGCGGATCCCGGGCAAGGGCGCTCCAGGTGCGCGCGGCGGACCGGCCGGCGACCTGTACGTCACCGTGCATGTCACCGCCGACGATCTGTTCGGTCGCAGTGGCGACGATCTGACGTTGACCGCGCCGATCACGTTCGCCGAAGCGGCGCTGGGCACCACCTTGCGGGTGCCGACCTTGGATGGATCGGTCGGACTGCGCGTACCGGCCGGCACGCCATCTGGTCGCACGCTGCGGGCCCGCGGGCAAGGGCGCGCCCAAGCGGGGCGGCGGCGCGGGCGACCTGCTCGTCACCGTCGAGGTCGCTGTGCCGCAGAACAGTGAGCGGTGACGCCAAAGATGCGCTGCAGAAGTACGCCGCGGCCCAGAGCGACGATCCGCGTCCGCAGATCACGGCCGCCCTCGCGCGTGGTGCCCAAGCGACATCGGGGAGGCCGACGTGGCTAATCGCCGGTCGGTTCCCAAGGACGTACCCGAGGACGCGCCGGTCTTCGTGATCTCCGGTCGCTGCCTCGCTGGCGGGCATGCATGCCCAGACGCTCCGGCAGTACGACCGGCTCGGCCTGGTCACCCCGGGCCGGACGGTCGGCGGCGGACGGCGTTATTCGGCCCGGCGATGTGGCCTTGCTGCGTGAGGTGCAGCGACTGTCGCAGGACGAGGGTGTGAATCTCGCGGGAATCAAACGCATCATCGAGCTCGAGTCCCATGTCGACGCCCTGCAGTCGCGGGTAGCCGAATTGATGGCGCAGCTCGAGCAGCTTTATGCCGAGCTGGACACCGCTCGCGGCCCGTCCACAGCGCTTGTGGTCTGGCGCCCGCGCCGCCGTGAACTGACCCGCTACCGCAACCCAGCAAAGAGCCTGCGCCCTCCCGGGCGCCAGGCTCTTTGGGTCACGGACCTGCGCTAACGCCTGGCCTCGTAGACGAGATTGAACGGCGGTTTCGGGTGGCCCCGGCGAAAGCGAGGTGAACCCGGCCTTGGTGACGACTTGCCGGATGCGGTGTTCACCGGCTTGAGCACCGAGCGAGTAACCGCCGGTCTGGGACAGTCCGTTCGGTACGCAAAGGAAGCTCGAGAAGGAGTAGCACATGCGTCCGATCGGATTGAGGTTGTCTATCACTGGCGTCGCCGGCGTAAGGCTCGACGATGAGCCAGGTTCCGTCGGCGGCGAGCGCATCCCGGATATGCCGAGCTGCCCTGAGCGGGTCGCCCATGTCGTGCAGGCAGTCGAACGTGGCCACCAGGTCGTAACCGATCCGGTGAAGGTCTGCGGTGCTGACTTCGAACGCGATCTGGTCCGCAACACCCAGCGTCGTCGGCTCGGCGCCGTGACACGTCGATCGATTCGCGGTGGTAGTCCGAACCGACAATGGTCGTCCAGGTGGTAGGCCTCGGCCAGCAGGACGGATGAAGCGCCATGACCGCAGCTGCCACGTCCGCGACTCCGCCCACCGGCGGCCAGTTTGGCCTCCACGTCGTCGAGCGCGGGATCCAGTTCGACACCAGATTCGCGATGTACAGGGGCCGGAAGAATGCTTCGCAGCCGGTGAACACGTCCGGATCGTGCTCAGTGCCAGCCGAAGCCGGCACCGGTACGGAATGCCTCGGTGATTCGCGGCTCGGCCCGCAGCGCTCCGGTCGCCATCAGGAATGCCGCCGGTACGCTGAGGCCGTCCAGGATCGGCCAGTGCGAAAGCCTGTTCCGGAGACAGCGAGAAGGTGCCGGTTGGCGGCGTCGTAGCTGACGTAGTCTCCGAGCCGCTTGGCCGGCCAGCCATTCCGATCACGTACCGCGGGTTCGTGCCCGGTTCGCTCCGCGAGCTGCTCGTCGCCGCGGCCGACGGCCAGCGCCGAATGCAAGCCCAGCCGATGTCCGACGACCACGCTGCCCTGCTGCCACGTGGTCGCGCCGAGGTCGCCGACGAAGCGCCCGATGAACTCCAGCAGGGCGTCCTGATCGACAGTCACGTTTTCCTGATCGACAGTCATTGGTACCTCCTGGTTTGAGCTGAGCCATAGGTTCAGCGCGCGATTTGCGTTGCCGGGTCGTGGCGGCGGAGTCGGCTGACAAGCAGGCTTACGAGCAGCGTGACCGCGACCGCGGCTGCGGCGACGAGGACGAAGGTCCACCACGGCGATCCGTTGTTGACGATCGTCGTGTTCGCGCGGGCTGGTCGGTGGCTGTGGCACCAGTCGGAAACGGTTGCCGTCGTTAGGTCGACGGGCGAGGCGGCGGCAACGGCAGCGATGGCGAGCAGCCCAGGAGGAGGGACGCGACCGTGGCGAGGATGGTGGCGGTGATGCGGCGGGACGGCGGTGCATGGCCGGGCTCGCTCAGGAATGAGTCGTCCAGTCCCCTGGGCCGGGCGGTGTGCCGTGCCCACAGCGGACCGTGCAGGGCGCTCGGAGACGCCTCGATAGCCGTTTGGAAACCGGTTTGGAGCCGGCTTGGACGCAGGCACCGCGGAGCCCGTCAATGAGTTACCGCGACGGCCGTGCGGTCGAGATTCAGCCCGCTCAGCGGGTTGAGCCAGGTACTTTCGCCCCAGAACTGCTGGTCGGTTCGGCCGCCGTCGACAACCAGGCCGACTGGGGTGAAAGATCCGTCGTTACCTGGATCGACCGGCTTGGCCGACGCCGCCGGAGAGCAGGTGACGATCGTGGCCGCGACGGCTGCCGTGACGGGTGGTGGCGAGTGCTCGCTTCATGAGTTGCTCCTGAGGTCGGTCGCCAGCAGATGGCTGGCGTGGTGAGCTCAGGGTTGGGCTAAGGGGTCGGCGGACACATCGACCGATCGGTCAGTTCCAGCGGCGCCGGGTCCTTGGTTTCGCGGCCGAGGTCCTTAGAGACTTCTAGTCCTGGTCGAGCAGTCCCGCCCGTTCGGCGATGGTGGCCGCCTGCACGCGGCTGCAGCGCCCAGCTTGCGGAAGGATGTTCGTGACATGCACGCTCGCGGTCTTCGGACTGATGAACAACAGGCGGCCGATTTCGGCGTTGGTGTGCCCCTGGCCGAGCAGGCGGAGGACGGCGAGTTCCCGTTCGGTCAGGCCGAACTTCGCCAGGCCGATCGGGCCTTCTTGCGGCCTCGGCGGCTCGGTGGCGGTGAGCGAGATCCGGGCGCGCCGGGCCAGCTGCCGGATCTCCCGCATGAGGGGCTCGTGTGCCGAGATCCCGCGACGGCTGCGCTTCGCAGGACCGGCTCGGCAGCGGCCTGCGTCGTGCGATCGGCGAGCATGGCCTTCCGGCCTGCCGGTACAGCGCGTAGGCCCGTCGGTGCGGTCGGCGCAGCAGATGCCAGGCCGCAGCGGCGTGCGACCAAGCGTCTGGATCAGACCGGCGCAGGAGACGGGACCGTTCGGCCGTCCACAGCTCGCCAGCCGCGGTGGCCGTCTTTCGGCACCGGTCCCGCGAACGGGTCGGACCTGGCTCGGCTACGTAGGCCGGCCAGCTCGTCGAAGGCGGAAGCGGCGTCATCGGTGTCGCCCGCCTCAGCCAGGTCGGCGCAGGCGCGGATGCCGAGCGTGAACAGGTTGCCGGCTGCGCCGAGACCGTCGCGTGCCGTCGAGCGCCTCTGAGCATGGTGCAGCACTTCGTCGAAGCGCGAGGGCGGCGTTGCCCATCCAGAGCGCGAGCTCGGCCCGCAAGGCGGCGTGGTCATGCGCCTCGGCTGAGGACCAGCGGCCAGCTTCGCGGATGCTGGGTTCGGCGCGCCAGAACTGGTCCGCCGCGACGAGATCCCCGCGAACCATGTCCAGGTTGGCCCGCTGCTCATACGCAATGCGCGAGCTGCGGAACCGTTCCGGGGGTGTGATTGGGTCGAGTAGTTCGGCTGCTTCAGATACCCGGCCCAGTTCGAGCAGCGACTCACCGACCATGACGTACAGTCGCTGCGCCGAGTAGGTGTGCTCTTGCGTCCCACTGCTGGACATCGCGGAGCGCGGGAAGGCCGATCTCGACGACCCTGGGCAGATCGTCCAGCGCAAGATGGGCCCTCATCTCTTCGCCGAGGCAATCCATCGTCAAGTCGAGGATCCATCGGGCCGGGGTCGATCGCCCGCGCCTCCTGATCCGGGCGCGGGCTGAGCTCGTCGTTCCCGCTCGGGCGAGCCATACCGCCTCCCCGTAGCCGAAATATTTGACCGACCTCCGTCAGTCCGGCCGCTTTCGGCGGCCGCTATCGCTCGCGCGGCGTACGGCCGAGCTTCGTCGTACTCGTACTGCCAGCTGAAGATCGTGCCCGAGCCCCTCGCAGGCGTCGGCGAAAATGCTCGTCCGGAGGCAATGACTCACCGATCTCGACGGCCCGTCTAAACGCTTCGATCCCGCTCTGGGGCGACTTGGTGAACCAGCGATACTTGCCCAGGGTGCAGTACAAACGCACCGCGTCGGCACCGCTCACCGAGTCGGCGAGCCGCTCGAACGCTTGCTCGGCTAGTTCAGCCCCCGGATCTCCAAGCCCGCGTCGTCGGCGGTGTTGATCACCCGGTCGAACGCCTCGGCCAGGTCGATCCCGGCCCGGTCGCCGGCCGTCGGAACGCTGTCCCAGATCACCATCAGCCGTTGCCAGTGGCGGAATGCCTCGGCTGAGGCGTAGACCGCCTCGGCCTGCCGGGCCGCTCGTACGCGCCAGCTCAGCTCGTCGTCGAGACGTCCAGCGGCGGCAGATGTTCGGCGATCCACGCGGGAGACGATCCCCCTCGTCGATCAGAAGTTGGGCCAGGCGGGCATGAAGTTGACGACGTTGACTGGCGAGCATGGAGTCCGCGATCGCCTCAGCGAGAAGGGCGTGGCGAAGCTCCGGTGCTTCGCCCGCGTCGACCCGGCGCAGCAACTGCCGCCCCCGAGCACGTCCAGTCCGGCCGGACGCCGGGCTCGGTCGCATGGCAGAGGGACACCAGCTGGTGCTCTTCGAGCGGGTGGGTCGCCACTGCGAGCGCGAACATGATTTCCCTCGCCAGGCCGTGGACCGGGCGGGCCCGGGAGAGCAGTAGCGAGGTCAATCCGGGGAGGAGTGCCGTGATGGTCCTGTCGTCGGCCGATTGCTCCTGGGCCGCGGCGACGAGCTGGTCGGTGAAGAAGGCGTTGCCTTCTGACCGATCAGAAGATCTCGTCCGCCAATTCAGGGCGCGACGGCGTGACCTAACGGGGCCTCGATCTGTTCGGCCGTTTCTGATCGGGTGAGCGGCGCGCAGCTCCATCAGGCGCACGTCACTCCGCTGACGCAGTCGATCGAGCCAGTCTTCGACGTCGGCTCGATGCGTCTCGGCCGATCGGTACGTCAGCAGCAGCTTGTCCGGAAGGCCGCGGCCAGGCGACAACAAGTAGTCGAGAAACTCGAGCGTTGTCAGTGTCGGCCCAGTGAATGTCTTCGAGTGTCGAGCACTATCGGCTTTGGCGTCACGAGGTTGGCGAAGAACTGTGCCATAAGCGTCGAACAGCCGCGTCCGCATCCACGGCTCATGCGGCGGAGCACCGATGCTCGTCGGCGGCCTCGGCCAGCTCGGGCAATACCCGACGCAGCTCGACCGCCACATACGGCGGAGCCCGCAAGCGACTGTGCGCTCACGCGCGGGATCGTGCCTCTGTATGCCGCGCAGCAGGTCCACCACCGGCAAGAACGGAAGTCCTTCCGACCGGGGAAGACACCAGCCAGTGAAGACCAGGGAACTCGTCGAGCGCCGATATCTCACGTCACGAGCCGCGACTTGCCAACGCCCGCCTCCCCGAGCAGGACGACCGCGCGGTAAGGACTGTCCGGCGCGAGGTGCTCGCGTAACGCGGCGACCTCCTGCCGCCGTCCAGCCAACGGTCGGGCTCGCGGCATGACACAAGGTCAGCAGCGGGTGACCTCGGTGTCAACCCTCACTCATCCCTCGAAGCTTGGCGGGTGCACGCCACGCGTGAAGTGCCCCGGCGCTGAGAACGCTTCTCGGCCAGATATTGGCGAAGATGACCAAGCGAGCCTGCGCTCCCTTCCGGGCGCAGGCTCGCTTGGTGCGGGGTTTGGTTCAGTGGGCGAGCTGGGCGGCCGCGGTATGGCGGTGGATCCGGTTGAGGGGCGAGGATCACGAGCAGCGTGACGGCGACGGCGGCGCGGCGACGAGGACGAAGGTCCACCACGGCGATCCGCTGTTCGCAATCGTGGTGTTCGGCGGGCCGGTGGGTGCCTGCGGGCAGGGAGGTCGGAAAGCCGTTGCCGTCGTTCGGGCCGATAGGCGAGGCGGCAGACGGCACGCCGCGGCGAGCAGCCCGGGAACGGTGGCGACCGTGGCGAGGACAGTAGCGGTGGTGCGGCGGATGACGGTCATGGCCGGGCTCTTTAGCCGAGTCGACCAGTCTCCGGGGCCGGGGCGCTGGTGCGCCGTGCCGACAGCGGACCGCAGGGTGGCTCGGAGACGCCTCGATAGGCGCGGCTGAGAATCGCTTGAGGCCGGGGCCTGAACGGTTCGGCTACCGCTGGTGCGTCGGGCCGCTTGAGGCCTGCTCGCTACCCCGCGTGCCTCTCTGGCTGTCCCGTGGGAGGGGCGGCATGGCTGGAGGCCGAGGAAGCGGCCTCCAAGCGGGAGCTACGCGTTCGGGGTCTTGGGGCCGCTTCGGGTAACTCACGGCGATGTTCCGCTGCCGTTAGGTGGACGGCAGCAGCGGGCGGTCCTGGCTCGGATGCTGCTCGCCGACGGTGCCGGCCTCACTGTCGACCAGCTGGCCGATGCGCTGTGGGGTGAGCAGGTTCCGGTCGGCGCTGCGAGCACCATCCAGACGTACGTCTTTCATCTCGCGTCAGGCGCTGGAGCCTGATCGGGGCCGGGGCGCGCCGGGCCGAATCGTCGTCACCGGACAATGGCCGGTATCGCCTCGCTATCCCTCCTGACGCCCTCGACTCGGTTGTGTTCGACCGCGCCGTCGACCGCGGCGAGCGCATGCTTGCCGACGGCGCGTCCGCTGATGCCATAGCCGAATCTCGATCGGGCCCTGGCCCTCTGGCGCGGCGATGTCCTCGCTGATCTGGCCGGATTACGAGTTCGTCGCGCCGGTGGCGACTCGGCTAGCCGATCGGCGGAAGGCCGCGGTCGAGGCGAAGATCGACGCGGAGCTGGCGCTCGGCCGGCACGCGTCCGTGCTCAGCCAGCTCAACGAGTTGGTGGCCCGCGATCCGCTCAACGAACGGCTGCACGGCCAGCGGATCATCGCCCTGTATCGGTGCGGCCGGCCATCTGACGCGCTGCGGCCTACGACCAGCTACGGCGCCAGCTCGCCGACGAGCTCGGCGTCGATCCCAGCCCGCCGCTGCAGCGGCTCCATCAGCAGGTGCTCGCCACGATCCGGCGCTGGCGCTGGAATCCGCCCGCCGACAGCGAGGCCGAGGTCGGCTGCCGCCGAGATCGGAACCACAGGCCACAACCGCGCCTGCGCCGCCCCGCCGTCGACGACCGTGGCTGCGCACGCGGTGGCTCGTCGTTGCCGTCATCCTCGCGGTCGTGGCCGCGGCCGGCATAGTCGCCGCTGTCGTCTGTCAGCCAGCAAGCCCAAGCACACGCTGGCTGCGTTACCGCCGAACAGCATCGGAATCCTCGACGCCGACGGATCGCTGCGCGACGCCGTTCCCGGTCGGCCAGACCCCGGACGCGCTGGCGTACGGCTTCGGTTCGCTGTGGGTCGCGAACAGCGGCGAACGCACGGTGCAACGCGTCAATCCGAAGACCCGCGAGGTCATCCAGAGAACCTCGAGGTCGGCTCGAATCCGACCGCGATCGCGCTGTCCGCGCGAGACGTCTGGGTCGCCAACGGTGCCGACGGCAGCGTCACCGAGATCGACGCGGCGACCAGCCGGCGTGGTCGCCACGGTTCCGGTCGGGGCGCTGCCGGCCGCTCGCCGCTGCGGTCCGAAGGCGTTGTCTGGGTCGCCAACAGCGGCGACGACAATCTCGTCCCGGATCGACATCGATTCGGTCAGTGTCACAGACGGTGTCCTGGCTGGCGACGGTCCGGACGGGTTGCTCGTGGACGGCGACTCTGCGGGTCGCCAATGGCGCCGACGGCACGGTCTCCCACCTCGACGCGAGTACCGGCTGGCCAGTGGAGTGACGCGTCCCGAGCCGACGCCGGTGCCGCAGGATGCTCATTCTGCACGCCGAAGGCTCCCTCTGGGTTGCCAACCAGTCGGCGTCGAGCGTCACCAAGATCGATCCACAGACCGGACTCGTGCGCGGCACGATTCCGGTCCGGCGACGGACCGAGCTCGCTGGCCGCTAGCCCACGGTGCGATTTGGGCCAGCAACGAGTACGACGGCACGGTCAGCCGAATCGATCCGCGCGACCACACCGCCGTCGTCCACACCTATGCGGTCGGTGCCTCGCCATTACGGCTTGGCGGTCGCCGGGAAGCGACCTATGGTTGACGTCTGCGGCCTTCGCTAACGCGTCACACCGTGGGCGGAACGCTGACGTTCGTTTCGGGTCCGACGCACGCTTTCTGAAACTGTGTCGACCCGCGACCGCGTACAACCTAGATTTCGGCATCGCTGACGCGACCGGTGTACGACGGTCTGCGTCGCCTACCGTGCGACCGGTGGGGCCGCGGGCGTGCGCCATCGTCCCCGATCTGGCGGTCGCGCTGCCCACCGTGACGAACGGGGCCGAACATACACGTTCACGATCCGGTCTGGCGTCCGGATTCTCGAATGGCGACGTGGTGCACGCAGTGACGTGCGCCGCGGATTTGTTCGCGAGCTGACGGTTGGCCAGAACGGCGGAAATCCAGCGCTGTATGCGCGATCGTCGGTGCGCCGGCCTGCATCGACCGATCCGAAACACATGCGACTTGAGCGCCGGCATACAGGTCGACGATCGTCGCGGGCCAGCATCACCTTCCAGCTGAGCGAGGCCGATCCGCGGCTTCCTCGACAAACTGGCGCTGACGCATCGTCGTCGCAACCCCGAAGGATGCGCCCAGCATCGAGTCAACCAAGCCACCTGCCGGCACGGGCCCGTATCAGATCTCCGAACTCCGCAAAGGTGAGCTGATCGAGCTGCGGCGCAACCCGTACTTCCGACGAGTGGTCCTACGCGGCACAGCCGACGGGCTACCCCGACGTCATCCGCTATGTCAAGCCCAGGTCGTCCGAGGCGTCCGGTGTCGCCGACATCCTCGCCGGGCGAGCGCAGACGTCATGCTCTTCGTTCGGTGACGAGGCGACCAACGTGCGTTTGCGGGCCCGGTACCCGAGGCAGTTCCACGAAGCAACCCTGGTTCAAAACCTATTACCTAACGCTTGAACGTGCACCGTGCCGCCGTTCGACCAGGTGGGTACCCGTCGCGCGCGTCGAACTATGCACTTGACCGGCGCCGGTTCGCAGAGATTCTCGGCGGCGAAGTTGCCGCTCAGCCCACCTGCCAAATCCTGCCGCCCGGATTCCCGGGCCATGTCTCATTATTGTCCGTACAGTCGGCGACTAGCTTCGCGCCGGACGTCGCGCTAGCTCGAGCACCTTCGTCAAGGCATCCGGTACCGCAGGGCATGACCGTTGATGTCTATGGGCAGACGCTGATGCCGCCAGCAAGCTCCAGTATGTGGCATCGGTGCTGCGCGATATCGGCTACCGCCCGGTAACGCACTTGCTGCACCGACTGACACTACGGCACACGCACTCTGCGCTTCGTCGAGCGAACACGAGTCACTCAGGTGCGATGTCGCAATCGACTCCAGGCTGGATCCCCGACCATCCGAGGGCCCGACGCCTATTTCGACTTCCTGTTCGCCTGCCAGCCTTCTGCGCAAGGGAACAACAACGTCAACCGTTACTGCCGACCCGAGGTGGACGAACTTGTCGCGCAGGCGAAGTCTGCGCGAGCTACGAACCCTCCCGAGGCCCTATCCCTGTGGGGGCAGGTCGATGCGTCGGATCATGGATGAGCCGCTCCAGTTCCTGACTCGCCAACGAGGTAATCGATGCATTCACCTCGACGCGGGTAGCAATACGTAACCGAACGAAGTACAA
>ERZ1370068.9120-contig-7920_pt1 | contig 38395 bp, 46 predicted proteins | sample MGYA00561227_ERZ1370068 | MGnify/ENA primary metagenome ERZ1370068 (study PRJEB38410, sample SAMEA6850437) | metagenome | study: Metagenomic assessment of the ecological functions of the soil: analysis of the soil microbiota associated with the...
CGGAACGCCTCCTCCAGCCACCACGAGCCGCTGTCCGAGGTGACCTTCGCGTCGATGACCAGCGGGCCGGTCGCGCGGCCCGGCCAGCCAGTCCCGCACCGGCGCCAGGTCCTGCGGACCGCCGCACGGTCACCCCGGCGCAGCCGAAGCCGCGGCCGATGGCGGCGATGTCGGCGGGCGGGAAGCGGACCGTGTCCAGCGGGTGCCCGTCCGGCCCGAAGTGGTGCACCTCGGCCCCGTACGCCTCGTCGTCGTAGACCACGATCACCATCGGCAGCCGCAGCCGGACCACGGTCTCCAGCTCGCTGACCCCCATCAGCGCCCCGCCGTCGCCCAGCGCGGCGACCGGCAGCCGGTCCGGCTGGGCCAGTGCGGCGCCGATCGCCGAGGCCAGGCCGAGCCCGATCGACTGGTAGCGCCTGGGTGAAGCAGAACGCGCTGCGCGTCCGGCACGGACAGGAACATGCTCGGGTAGCCCATGAAGTTTCCCGAGTCGACGGCGACCATCCGCTCCGCGGGCAGCAGGTCGTCGAGGCGCGATGGTGAGCGTGCGCGGATCGATCCGCCGTCCCGGCCGTCCGTCCCGGGTTCCCTCGTCGGGGTAGGGGACGTCGCGCCAGCGTCCCTCGCGCGCGATGCGCGCCTGCAGTTCGGGGACCGGTAGCCGGCCGACGTGCGCCTCGCCGCCAGCTCCGCCAGCACGGCCCGGCACGTCTGCGCGACGTCGCCCAGCACCGCCGAGGTCGACCGGCCGGTGCGCGCCGATCGCGGACACGTCGTCGTCCACCTGCACGACCGTGGTGTCCGGCCCGATGAGCCGACCGTGGCGCATCGTCCACATGTTGAGCGAGCAGCCCCAGCCGACGATCAGGTCGGCGTCGCGCCGATCAGCTCGGCCGCGAGCGGCGTGGCGAAGCCGCCGCTCACGTCGAGGTCCCAGGGATTTCCGCGGAACAGGCCCTTGGCCGCGGCCGAGGTGGCGAGCAGCGCCCCGCACGCATCGGCGAGCCGCTCCAGGTCGGCCCGGGCGTTCGCCACCCGGGCGCCCCGCCCGGCGACGAACACCGGCCGCTGCGCGCTGGCCAGGACGCGGGCCAGCTCGGCCGCCGCCTCCGTCCCGGGCGGGCAGGGCTCAGCGGCGGCGGCGACGGCGGGATCACCGGCGGGTCACACTGCGCCGCCTGGACGTCCAGCGGCATCGCGAGCACCACCGTGCGGCGCTGCGCCTGCGCGGTCCGGTAGGCCCGGATCACGTCGGCGGCGGCCGAGCCGGGGAGTGCAGCCGGTCGGCCTGCGCCCCGACCGAGGCGGCGAGCGCCGCCACGTCGATCCGGAAGTTGGACCGCACCGCCGAGCCGGCCACGTCCGCCGCCAGCACCAGCAGCGGCGTGCCGGCTCTTGGCCGCCTCGGTGATGCCGGTGAGCGCGTTGGTCAGGCCCGGCCCCTGATGGACCGACAGCCAGGCCGACCTGGCCGGTCGCCCGCGCCCAGCCGTCGGCCATGCGGCGGCGCCGCCTTCGTGGCGGGCGGCGACGAACCGGGCGCCCCGGGCGATCAGGGCGTTGGTCACGTGGAAGTTGCCGCTGCCCACCACGCCGAACACCGTGTCGGCGCCGAGGCCGGTGAGCACCGCCCCGGCCGCCTCGCTGACCAGCATCGCGGCAACCGCTCAGGCCCGTTCGACCAGGGCGAGCGCCCGGCACGGGCTGCCCGAGCCGCCGGTGATCGGCAGCGGGGACACGATGATCACCGCGCCTGCGGCGGGCAGCAGCGCCAGGTTCTGCAGCTGGGTGAGGCCGTACTTGTCCGCCCCGAGCATCGACGAGTGGCAGGGGAACGGCGGGTCGAACGAGTGGGCCGCCCCGGCGTCGGTGCCGACGGTCTCCACCCCGAACCCGATCACCGGCGCCTCCTGCGCGAGCCAGCGGGCGCACTCGACCGAGACCCCCGGCGTGTGCGGGCCGGTCTCGTTCGCGTTCAGGAAGGTGCTCCTGGTCGCGCGACCGGGCGTCCCAGCCGGTCCGGTACAGCAGCCAGCCTCCCTCCGGCAGCGCGCCGTGCTGGCTCTCCCACTCCTTGATGTGGTCCACCTCCAGCAGGAAGTCCGCGTCGGCGGCGGCCTGCGCGGCTGAAGTCGAGCACCGCCGCGGGCGCGATCAGCCTGGTGCAGTGGCACCTGCGACACGTCCTGGCCGTCGCGGCCGGTCACCCAGTGCACCGGCGCGTCGAAGTGCGTGCCGGTGTGCTCGCCGGTGGTGATGTCGTTCCAGTACCAGGCCGGGCCCCGCTCGTCATACCGGCTGATCTCGTGCAGGGTGAACGGCACCGTGTTGCCGAACGGCTCCGGCAGCTTGAGTATCGGCGTCGTCGACGAGAGCGGTGCGGTGAGATCGATGACGTCGACCGTGGCGCTGCGGATCGCCTCGGCGAGGGCGCTGAGCACGGACATGAGGGCTCCTGTCCCGGTCCCGGCCATAAGCCGGGCATGGCTGGATGAGTAACGCTGGCCCTGCCGTTCTATCACCGGTCGCGCCCGGGGTGTAAGCAGTATCGACGGTCGTTCGCGCCACCGCGTGCCTGACGCGGGCCCTGATCACAGGCTGGCGACGGCAGGGATCACCTTGCTGCCGATGACCTCCAGCGGAGTCACGTCCCAGGTTCCTATCACCGCGCCGATCGCGGCCTGGAAGCCCATCTCGGCGAGCCTGGCCGAGCTGGTCGACGACCTCGCCGGCCTTCTCGCCCTTCTCCCCGACGTCGAAGATGAAGTAGCAGGTCTTGGTGATGTCGTCGTAGTCGCGGCCCTCGGCCTCGCAGTGCGCGCGCAGGACGTCCAGCTTGCGGGCGAGGTCCGGGCTGGGGAACAGGTTGCACGCCTGGGCGTAGCGGGCCACGAAGCCGCAGCGTCTTGCGCTTCACCCGACGCCGCCGATCGAGGATCGGCGGGTGCGGCCGGGACAGCGCCTGCGGCGAGTTGAGCGGCCGCTCCAGCTGGTAGTGCTTGCCGCTGGTACGGGCTGCTCGTCGCCGCGCCACATCTGCAGGCAGATCTGCAGCGTTTCCTCCAGCCGCTCGAACCGCTCGGCGACCGGCGGAACGGGATGCCGAGCCCGCGGGACTCCTCCTCGTTCCAGGCCGCGCCGATGCCGAGCCAGGCCCGGCCGCCGGACAGCACGTCGAGCGTGGTCACGATCTTCGCGAGGACGCCCGGGTGGCGGTAGACCGGCGCCGGTGACCAGGGTGAGCAGCTTGGCCCGCGAGGTGCACGCGGCCAGGTAGCCCAGCGTCGTGTAGGCCTCGAGCATCTCGCCGCTCCGGCGGGCCGATCGCCCGCGATCTGGAAGAAGTGGTCCATCACGGCGATGAACTCGAAGCCGGCGTCGTCCGCCGTGCGGGCCACCGTCGCCAGGTCCGCGCCGAGCCGCGGCGGGCCGTCCGGCGTGGTGAAGTCCGGGATCTGCAGGCCAATCTTCACGTGCCACCTCCATCGCCGGAGGCTCTCATCCATCCGCCCTGACGAGGCACCCGGTCGGCGGTGACGGCAGGCCGGTGCGGCCCGCCGCCGGCGGGGCCGGCTCACCGCGTCTGGTCACGCACAATGGGGAGATGAGCGGACCTGTGCTGAAGGCCGGACGCTGGTGACCGACGATGGCGTGCCGATCGAGCGCCGTGCACCTGCCGGGCGACCGCGAGCTGGCGATCGTCATGGCGCCACGGTTTCACGCTGTCGTGGTCGCGGCACTATTCGTCTGGCGCGTGGCCACGCTGGCTGAACCAGTCGACGGCGGCGTGGTCACCTTCGACTTCCGCGGGCACGGCCGGTCCGGCGGGCTGTCCACCATGGGCGACCGGGAGATCCGTGACCTGGATGTGGCGGTGGCCTACGCACGCGAGCTAGGCTACCGGCGGGTCGCCGCGGTCGGCTTCTCGATGGGCGCCTCGGTCGTGGTCCGGTACGCGGGCCCGAGTCGGCGGCCTCGACGCGGCGGTCTCGGTGAGCGGGCCCGGGCGCTGGTACTACCGCGGCACCATGCCCATGCGCCGGGTGCACTGGGCGGTGGAGCGCCGGGCGGCTCGACTGGTCACCCGGACCTGGCTGAAGACCCGGGTGAGCCCCGCCGGTGGGATCCGGTGCCGGTCCCCCGGCCGAGGCGGCGAGCCCAGGATCGCGCCGACGCCCTTCCTGGTCGTCCACGGGGATCAGGATCGTGTACTTCCCGGTGGACCATGCCTCACCAGCTCTACGCGGGCCGCCCGCGAGCCCAAGGAGCTGTGGGTCGTCCCCGGGTTCGGCCACGCTGAACGGGGCGTGAGCAACGACCTGACTGACCGGATCGGCCGCTGGGTCCAGCAGGCCACGCTGTTGACGGAAGCTTACTGCCGGGCGGCGCGGCCGTGGACGGCCAGCCCGGCGGCCGGTGCCGGTGGATCGCGCGTCGAGCCCACTGACTGAGCCCGGGCTCTGAGCCCAGGGACCGAGCCGGACCCGCCATCAAGTGCAGTAGCCGCCGCCGTGTGATCGGCGATGATCGCCACCTCGGTCGGGCTTCGACCTTCCGCGTCGGTTCCGACGGTGCCGAGCAGCAGCCGTTTGGCCGCGGCGACGTAGACATTGCCCGGGCCGGTGACGACGTCGGCCGGTGCGCAGCAGGTGGCCCGCCAGCGGTTCCGCGGCCCGATGCTGGTCGTCCATGCCACCAGATACCGCTGGCGGATAGCAGACTTCGCGTGGCTGCGGCGCGCCGGCGAAGGAGCCGGAGGCGCTGTCGGCTCCGCCGCCGGTGCTTCAGCACCGGCCACGGGATCTCGTTGAGCATTCTTACGGGTTAAGGGGACACCCGGGCCGGGTGCCTGGGGCTGGCGACCGTCTGAGTTCCAGCCCGCTGCGGTCCATCCACTCCAGGGCCACCCGGGCGCGGTGGACCTTCTCGCGGGCGATCGCGGCCGCCTCGTCCGCCAGGTGCAGGCCGCTGGGGTAGAGCAGCCGCGAGTTCCGCAGCCCGAACTTGACGTACAGGGGCGACGCCACGGTCACCAGGTCGGCCGCTTCCTGCCCGCGGACCACCCCGCCCATGCGCGCTGGGCGCCTCCACGTACAGGTCGAGCGGGCAGGGTGGTGGCCGACCGCATCTCCGCGAGCTGGCCCAGGGTGACGTCGGCGGGCACGTTGATGGTCGAGGCGCCCAGCCGCTCCAGCTGGGTGACCGTCAGCGGGTTGGCCGTGCGCGAGGCATGGCCGAGAACCTTCCACACCACCGACGCCGGGATCTGCCCGTCCGGCCTGCATGTCGGCCAGCAGCTCCAGCAGGCCGGTGTCGGCGACGAGGAAGCCCCTGATCCCGTGGTCCAGCCGCGCGCAGCACGTCGTCGATCGGCGCGCCTGGAGCTGCCGCACCCCCGGATGAGCCCGGCCCGGGACGGGCCTCGCCGGATTGGGCCAGGCGCCCACGTCCCATTCCTCGCGTGGCCCGATGAACAGTGACACCTCGATGCCGCTGTCCGCCCCGATCCGGGCCATCTCGGCCAGCTCGTCCGCGGACAGCAGCATCGCGCCGCTGCCCTGGGACACCCGGTTCACGGTGATGCCCTCGGCCGAGGCCTGCGCCACCGACCGCCCGCAGCACGGCCGACCCCTCGACGCTGGGGATCTCGATCCGGTAGTGGGCCCCGTCGGGGAACCTCCTGATCGCTGGCGGAGGGGCACCGGCCCGCTCGGCGGAATGCCCCGCCGGGCCGGGATGTCGCGCCAGCTCACCCGGCGGGCGTCCGGCACGGCGCGGCATCATCGGGGCTCGCGGCAGCGCTCATCAGTCCTCTCCTCCCGGCACTGGCTTAGCGCGGTTTAGCGCCGGAAGCTAAACCGGCTGACTTCGCGCGGCGGCGTCAGCCAGCGGGGCGGTGGTCCGGGCGGCGTTCGCGCGACTCACGCTCTGCGAAGAGGCGTTACTGTTCTTCCGAACCAAGTTTCGTGATATAGAATCACCAGCAGACGTGGAAGCAATTGCGTTTCGGCATGTCAATGGTCTTCCGGCGGTGCCGTCCGGCCTGGGCGAACGATGAGCGGAAGGTAGCTGGGCAGTGACGGAGGAAGACCGCCAGGTCGCTGGCCGGTACACCGTGCAGAGCGTCGTGCCAGGGCGCTGCGGCTGGTCGAGATCGTCGCGGGCGGCCCGCCGGGCGGGCTCTCGCCTCAGCGAGCTGGCCAGGGCGCTGGGGACCTCCAAGAGCAGCACCCTAGCGCTGGCCCGGACCCTGGTCGCGTCCGGCTACCTGCGTGATGCCCACCCAGGGCCGGGCTACACGCTCGGTACGGGACTGATCGAGGCTGGGTGACATCGTCGGTCAGGCAGCTCCCGCTCGGCGACCTGTGCCGCCCGCTGATCGAGGACCTGTCGCGGGCAGACCAAGCTGACCGCGCGGGTGGCGATCAGCGATGGCGGGTACCCGGTCTTCGTCGAGCCGGGTGGACGGTCCCGGGCAGCGTCCGCTTCTCACCCGCTCGGCCAGCGTGAGCTTCCCAACGCGTGGCGGCGGGCAAGTCCATCCTCGCCGCCATGGACGAGCACGGGTCCGGCGCATGTGCGCCCGAGGTCGGGCTGGTGCCCCCGCACCGCGCACACCATCACCGACATCGAGACGCTGCTGGACAACCTGGCCGCGGCCCGGCGGCTCGGCTTCGCCGTCGATGACGAGGAGGACGCGGAGGGTGTCTTCTGCGTGGGCGCGGCCGTCTCTTCGGCCACGACGGAGCCTGCGCCGGGTGCGGTCAGCGTGACCGGCATCAGAGGCGACCTGCCCGCCATGGCGGATCGGCGAGCTCAGGCGCCGTGCGCTCGCTGCGCCGATGACGTCTCCGGCATCCTGCGGGGCAGCTCCTTATGCAAGTTCCCCGCGCTGGCGGGCGCTGGGACTGAGCTGGGGCGGCGCAGGACCGAGATGGGGCGGGCGTGCGGCTGCCGCCAGCTGGCCGGGGCGGCGAGCGGCTGCCAGCTGGTAAAGCAGCGGCGAGCGGCTACCAGCTGGTCGGGATCGGCATGCCCTCGCTGTAGTTAGCCGCGCTCTGCACCCGACCAGCGCCCGCTCGTGGAACTCGGCCAGGGTGCTGGCACCGGCGTAGGTGCAGGCGCTGCGCAGCCCGGCGGTGATCTGGTCGATCGAGGTCCTCCACCCCGGGGCGCTCCGGGTCCAGGTACATGCGGGCGGTCGAGATGCCCTCCTCGAACAGCTCCTTGCGGGCGCGGTCGAACGGCGAGTCGGCCACCGACCGCAGCCTGACCGCCCGGGCCGAGGCCATCCCGAAGCTCTCCTTGTACAGTAAGCCGTCGGCGTCGCGGAAGGCGTCGCCGGGCGACTCGTAGGTGCTCGGCGAACCACGACCCGATCATGACGTTGGACGCGCCCGCCGGCCAGCGCCAGCGCGACGTCCCTCGGGTGCCGCACGCCGCCGTCGGCCCAGACGTGCGCACCGAGCCGCCGCGCCTCGGCCGCGCACTCCAGCACCGCGCTGAACTGCGGCCGCCCGACCCCGGTCATCATCCGGGTGGTGCACATCGCGCCGGGCCCGACGCCCACCTTCACGATGTCGGCGCCAGCGCGCGACCAGGTCACGCACGCCCTCGGCGGTCACCACGTTGCCCGCCGCCACCGGCACCGGCGGCCCGGTGTCGCGCACCGCCCGAGCGCACTGATCATCTTGTCCTGATGGCCGTGCGCGGTGTCCACCACCAGGAGGTCGATCCCGGCCGGCGATCAGCTGCTTGCGCCTTGCTCAGCCACGTCGCCGTTGATGCCGACCGCGGCGCCGATCCGCAGCCGTCCGTCGCGTGTCGGTGGCCGGCCGGTAGAGCGTCGCCCGCAGCGCGCCGGTGCGGGTCATGATGCCGACCAGCTGGTAGCCGTCCGTCCACCACCGGGGCCAGCCGGTGCCTGCCGTCGTGCAGCAGGCCGAACGCCTCCTCGCGGGTCGGTGCCTGGCCCGCAGCGTGAGCAGGTCGGCGGACATGACCTGGCGGAGCTGGGTGAACCGGTCCACGCCCTGGCAGTCGGCCTCGGTCACCACGCCGACCGGGCGGCCGCCCTCGACCACCACCACCGCGCCGTGCGCGCGCTTGGGCAGCAGGCCGAGCGCCTCGCCGGTGGTGTCGCCGGGGCCGAGCGTGATCGCGGTGTCGTGCACCAGGTCGCGGCTCTTGACCCAGGACACCACCTCGGCGACGACGTCGATCGGGATGTCCTGCGGGAGGATGGCGATGCCGCCGCGGCGGGCGACCGTCTCCGGCCATCCGGCGGCCCGACACCGCGGTCATGTTCGCGACCACCACCGGGATGGTGGTGCCGCTCCCGTCGCCGGTCGCCAGGCTCACGTCCAGCCGGGACTCCACCGATGACAGGCAGGGAACGAGGAACACGTCGCTGTAGGTCAGGTCGTGCGGCACGGCCTGACGGGATAGGAATCGCACTTCATCGATTCTGCCCGACCGCGCGCGGGCCGCCCGGCCCGGTTGCGTCGCCGCCCGCCGGGCCGCCATGCCACGTTGCCGCGGCCCGTGCTTCGCGCGGGCCGCATCCGACCGCCTGTCCTCCGTCGGCGTGGCAACCTATCCTGCTGTCGGTGACCACCGAGCGCCCCGGCCGCGGGCACGGACCCTGCGGCTGGGCAGCCGGGAGTGGCCGCCAGGATCGTTCGGCATCATGGCGGTGATCAACCGGACCCCGGACTCCTTTTTCGATCACGGCACCACCTACGAGCTCGGCGCCGCGCTGGCGGCGGCGGACCGCGCGGTCGCCGACGGGGCCGACATCCTGGACATCGGCGGGGTGAGGGCTGGCCCGGGGAGGACGTGAGCGTGGCGGAGGAGATCCGCCGCGTAGCGGGCCTGGTGGCGGCGGTGCGCGCCCGGCATCCGGGCGTGGTCATCAGCGTGGACACCTGGCGCGCGGAGGTGGGGAAGGCGGTCGCCCGGCCGGCGCGGACCTGCTCAACGACCCGTGGGGCGGCGCCGACCCGGCGCTGGCGCGGGTCGCCGCCGCCCACGGCCTCGGGCTCGTCTGCTCGCACGCCGGCGGCCTCGCGCCGCGGACCCGGCCGCACCGGCCCGCCTATGCCGACGTGGTGGCCGAGGTCCGCGACCATGTCACCGCGGAGGCGGACCGGGCGGTCGCGGCGGGCGTGCGTCCCGACGGCATCGTCATCGACCCCGCGCATGACTTCGGCAAGAACACCTGGCAGTCGCTGCAGCTGACCCGGCGGACGGCCGACCTGGTGGCGACCGGCTGGCCGGTGCTGGTCGCGGTCTCGAACAAGGACTTCGTGGGGAGACCCTCGGCCTGCCGGTCCAGGAGCGGGCCGAGGGCACGCTCGCCGGCGCTGGCGGTCTGCGCGTGGGAGGGGCGCGGCTGTTCCGCGTGCACGACGTGCCCGGCGCCCGCGACGCGCTGGCGGCGGTCGCGGCGCTGCGGGCATCGGAGGAGGTGGCGGCGCTCCGGTCAGCGCGGGCCGAGGCGGGCGCGCCGGAGCGGCCGGGATCACGGGGAGTGGAAGGCCGCGAAGATGATCGCGGTGAGCCGGTCCACCATCTCCTCCCTGGGCAGTCTCACCTCCACGCTGAGCAGGTAGTTCACCCGCTCCAGCATCATCAGGCAGGCCACGGCGGTGAGTTCGGCATGCCCGGCGGGCGCGCCCGGCTGGCCGTCGCCAGCCGGGTCACCGGATGCCTGGCCCGCGCCGGCTGCCTGGCCATCGCCCGCCGCCCGCCCGGCGGCGGCCCGGCGTCCGCTGGCCCGCCCGTCAGCGTCGCCCGCCCGGGCGGCGCGGGCCTGCCAGTTCGGCGAGGCGGCCGGTCATGCCCTGGGTGATCGCCTCGGCCAGCCGGAACAGCAGCTGCAGCCCGTCGCCCCAGACCTCCTCGCCGACCACATCGGCCTGGCTGAGGATCCTGATCACCGCGGCGTGCGCGGCGTAGGTTTCGCAAAACGAATGGACCCACTGGCGCAGTGCCGCCCGCCCGGCGTCGTTGCGGGTGACCACGGGGAAGGCGTCCGTGATCACGCCCATGTCGTGCAGGGCGTCCCTCAGCAGCGCCTTGAAGAAGTCGTCCTTGTTCGAGAAGTACAGGTAGAACGTGCCATGCGAGGTCCGCGCCCGGCGGACGATGTCGTCCACCCGGACGGCCTGGAACCCGCGCTCGTCGAACTCGGCCAGGCTTAGCCTCCAGCAGCCTGCGCACGGTCTGGCGGCCCTGCGCGCGCAGCTCACGGTCCTGGGCTGTGCACTGCCGCCGCCGAGCGACGGGCGCTTCGCCCGGCCTACGCTCGACGCGGCTGCGGGCGGCGGGCGTTGCCTGCCTGGCGGCTGGCTGGCCCTCCGCCTCCCCGATGCAGCGCCGGGGAAAGCTTCCCGACTCATGATCGCAGACCAGCCTGGTCAGCGCTCGGCCGGCCGGGTTTATCCGTGCCGAGGGGCGCGCGGTGGCGCCCGCCCGCCACTGGCTGGCGCGAGGCCAGATGCGGCCGGTCCGGCTGCCGGTGTCCGGTGCATGCCTTACCCTTCCTCCGCACGGTTCGTCCGACGGCGAGCTTCGGTCCCCTTGCCCGGCGGCCGGGCACATATCCGCGGCCCGCCGCGGCCCGCGTGCCGGCGGAACCGGGACACTGACGGACCCTATCCCAGGGCCTGCCCGGTCACGGCAGGCCCGGCGTCCGTGGCCACCTGCCCGGGCCCGCCCGGGAGGCCGGGCGGCTGACCGGGCCGCCGGGGCACCTGAGCTACCAGCCCGGCCAGGCTGGTCAGCACCGCGGCGGCCCCGCAGGCGGCCGCGAGCAGGTAACCCCAGCGCGCGCCGTAGGCGTCGATCAGGTGGCTAAGCCAGCGGGAGCCGGTCGCCACCCCCACCGAGATCGCCGACGAGAGCCAGGTCATGCCCTCGGTCCGCCGCTCCGGCGGCGCCTGCCGCTCGATCAGGCCGTAACCGGCGATCAGCGGTCGGCGAGATGCTCATCCCGGCGACGATGATCACCGCGAACAGGGACACGAGCCCGGGCTGGAGCCAGAACGTCGCCACCCCGGCCACCGTGCAGGCCAGCGTGATCGCGAACCGCCGCTCCAGCGGCGCCCGCCAGTGCCGGGTCCCGTACCACAGGCCGCCGACGGCGCTGCCGAGCGCGTAGGCGCCGAGCACCAGCCCGGCCAGCGGCAGGTGACCGCGCTCGGCCGCGAAGCCGACCGTGCTCAGATCGATCGGTCGCGAACATGGCGCCCAGGAACCAGTACACCGGGACCAGCGTCACCAGCCCCGGCACGGCGGCCCAGGTGCGCGCGCGCCGCGGCCGCGGCCCCGCGGGCCGGCCACGGCCCGGCCCGGGCCGCGCGGCTGCGGCTGGGTGCGCCGCTGGGCGGCGAACAGCAGCGTGCCCGTCACGCACAGCACCATCGCGGCGCCCAGGCCGGCGGCCGGGTACACGGCGGTGGCGAGCAGCGTCACCAGCGCCGGGCCCACCACGAAGATGATCTCGTCGGCGACCGACTCCAGCGAGAAGGCCGTGTGCAGGCGGCCGGTCCCCGCCAGCAGCACGCTCCACCGCGCCCGGACCATCGGCCCCATCGACGGCATGGTGGCGCCCGCGAGCGCACCGGCACGATGACCGCGGCCAGCGGCGCGCCGGATCTCGGCCAGCGTCATGAAGACGACGGTCGTGGCGCCGAACACCGCCACCTGCGGCCGCAGCACGCGCCGCTGGCCGAACCGGTCAGCGAGCCGGGCGAACTGCGGCGCACCCAGCGCGTAACCCACCGAGCCGACCGCCGCCACCAGCCCCGCCAGGCCGTACCGGCCGGTGGTCGCGGCGATCAGCAGGACCGTGCCCAGGCTGAACATCGACATCGGCATCCGGGCCAGGAAGCTAGACCGCGGAGAAGGCCAGGGCGCCGGGCAGGCGGGAGGATGTCCAGATAGGGGCGGGCGGGGCGCATCGCCCGGGCCCGCGTCATGGTCGGCTGCATTCCTTTCTGACGGTATCCGCTCGTCCTGTTCGTCTGCTAACTCCTTTCCCTGCGGCCCTCTTCAGCCGGGGCGGGCTCTCCCGTTAGGGTTGTTCGCGATGAGCCGCCTCCTGCGGCGCTGGCTGCCGCGCCCAGGCGCCGTCGACCTCCGCGCGTGGCGCGGTGCGCGTCGACCTTCGGGATGATGGCCGTGCTGCTGGCCGCCGGGCCGCTCGGCCGCGGGTCACCAGCACCAGTCCCGGCCCGCTGTGGCCCGGCGCGGTGCCCCCATTAGCGATGCCCGCCAGCACCGGGCCAGCCGACCAGCCCGGGGCCCGGGAGCGCCGGGCGGCTATAGCCGGGGCCCGGGATGGCAGCAGATCATCCTGCCTGACCTCGCCGTGATCGAGCCGCACGGTCTCAGCGTCGCCGATCATCCGGAAGCTGGGGAAGGTCCGCGGGGCGCGGGATGCGCTCGCGGTGGACGGCGCCGCCATCGAGGTTCGCGGCCGAAGCGGGTCAACGTGATCGGGGTGGATCCCCGGCAGTTCCGCTCCTGGACCCCGCTGGCCACCGCCTCCGACCAGCGGCTGTGGGCGGCCATCGCCGACGGGGACTTCGTCTCGGCGGGCAGCGCCCGTCACCGGCTGCGGCTGCACAGCGGCACCCGGTACCAGCTGGCGGGCGCCTCCCGCGTCACCCTGACCTACGGCGGCGCGGCCACGTTCGGGATCGCCGGCGTCGACCTGGTGGTCAGCACCGGGGCGTCGCGCCGCACTCGGGCTCATCCACAACGTGGCCGCCCTGATCAGCGCGCCCGGGGTGGCGATGCTTACCCTCAAGCGTGAGGTCAGGGCGGCGCTCGGGGGCGCGGCGAGGGTGGTCAGCCTGCGCGAGCCGCGAGCTCCCGGTGGACACCTCGACGCATCCGGCGGCAAGCCCAGCGACCTACCTCGAGCTGTTCCGCGAGTCGGCGGCCCGCTACTGCCCGGGCCTGTCCTGGACCGTGCTGGCCGCCATCGGCCAGATCGAGAGCGGGGACGGGGCGAACAACGGCCCGTCCAGCGCGGGCGCGGAGGGCCCGATGCAGTTCCTGCCGTCCACCTGGCAGGAATGGGGGATCACCGCGTTCGGTGAGCCCGGCCCGCCGAACGTGATGGATCCCTACGACGCGGTCCCATCCGCCGCCCGGTACCTGTGCGCGGCCGGCGCGGGCACCCCGGCCGGGCTGCCGCGCGCCATCCTCGCCTACAACCACGCCGACCTGGTATGTGACGGAGGTGCTCGCGCTCGCCCAGCAGTACGCGCCGGGTCTACGGCTGACCCGTCGCCGCCGCCCGCGGAACCCGCAGGTCCGCGGCTGACCCTGCTGGGCAGGCCGCGCAGGCCTGACTGCTGGTTGGATGGTCGCATGGCGGACTACGACGCGTTCGTGCTGGTCTCCTTCGGCGGGCCAGAGGGACCAGCGGACGTCATGCCGTTCCTGGAGAACGTCACCCGCGGCCGCGGGGTGCCCCGTGAGCGGCTGGCCGAGGTGGCTCACCACTACGACCAGTTCGGCGGGGTCAGCCCGATCAACCAGCAGTGCCGGGATCTGCTCGCGGCCATCGAGAAGGACTTCGCCGCCAGCGGGCTGAACCTGCCCCTGTACTGGGGCAACCGGAACTGGCGGCCCTATCTGGCCGACACGGTCGCGCGAGATGGCCGCGGACGGCGTGCGCCGCGCGATCGCGTTCGTGACCTCGGCGTACGGCTCCTACTCGAGCTGCCGGCAGTACCTCGACGACATCGAGGAGCGCACGGGCGCAGGCGGGCCCGGCCGCGCCGCGGATCGACAAGATCCGGCACTTCTTCAACCACCCCGGCTTCATCGGCCCCTTCGCCGAGGCCACCCTGGCGGCCATCGAGTCGCTGCCGCCCGGCGCCCGGCCCGGTGCCCCGCTGGTGTTCACGGCGCACAGCGTGCCGGAGTCGATGGCGGCGGCCAGCGGGCCGGACGGCGGCCTGTACCCGGCGCAGCTGGCCGAGGCGGCGCGGCTGGTGGCCGCGGGTGTCGCCGCCGGCATGGTGGCGAGCGGCCGTGGCGGCTCGTCTACCAGAGCCGGAGCGGCCCGCCGTCGGTGCCGTGGCTCGGCCCGGACGTCTGCGATCACCTCGCCGAGCCTGTCCGCCGTCCGGCGCGCCAGGCGCCGTCATGGTCCCGGTGGGCTTCGTCTCCGACCACCTGGAGGTCCTGCTACGACCTCGACGTGGAAGCGGCGCAGGCTGGCCAGCGGCTCGGCCTCCCGCTGGCCCGCGCGGCCACCCCGGCACGCACCCGCGTTTCGTCTCCATGATCACCGAACTGGTGCGCGAGCGGGCGGGGAAGGGACGCCGTGGCGTGACAGGCGCGCGGGGCGTGGGCGGATCGGCGCAGCGCACCGCGCTCGGCGGCATGGGCCCGGGCCCGGACAGCTGCCCGGACGGGATGCTGCCGTCCCCGGCCTGCGGCCACGGCGCGGGCTCAGCCCGGGGGAGCGCGTGACGGACGACGCCCCGGGAGCGCTGCTCGGCCTGGCCCGCGCCGCGGCCCTGGAGGCGGGCCGGATGCTGGCCGCCCGGCGGCCGCCGGGCCGGCGAGCTGTGCCGGAGGTGACCGGCACCAAGTCGAGCCCGACCGACGTGGTCACCGAGATGGACCGGGCCGCGGAGGCGCTGATCACCGAGCGGCTGCGGGCCGCAGCGGCCGGTGACGCGTTCCTCGGCGAGGAAGGCGGGGAGTCGGGGCGGGGCCGGGTCCGCGTGGATCATCGACCCGCTGGACGGGACCGTCAACTACCTGTACGGGCTGGCGGACTGGGCGGTCAGCATCGCCGCCGAGGTCGAGGGCACGCTGGTGGCCGGGGTGGTGGCGGTGCCGCGGCCCAGGATGAGGTCTTCACCGCCGTCTCCGGCGGCGGCGCCTGGCTGCAGGCCGGGGACGCGCCGCCCGTCTCCGCTGCGCTGCAACACCGGGGTCGCGCTGGCGCAGGCGCTGGTGGCGACCGGGTTCGGGTACGAGGTCGACGCGGCGGCAGGTCCAGGGCGAGGTGGTCGCCGCGGTGCTGCCCCACGGTGCGCGTGACATCCGCCGGGGCGGCTCCTGCGCCGTGGACCTGTGCTCGGTCGCGGCGGGCCGCGTGGACGCGTTCTACGAGCGCGGCGTGAACTACTGGGACTACGCCGCGCGGCGGCCTCATCGCCACCGGAGGCCGGGGCACGGCTGGGCGGGCTGGCGGAAAGCCGCCCAGCCCGGAGATGGTCATCGCGGCCGAGCCGGTGCTGTTCGGCCAGCTGCACGGCCTGCTCGCGAGCCTGCACCGCGGACGCGGGACGTAGCCTCCGGGCCGGGGCAGGCCGGTGCCGACCCGCGCTAGGCGCCGCGGGCTGAGGGTGCCGGTCGGGTTGCGCACCGTTCGAGCCGCAGGAACGTGAAGGCGACGGTCCCGGCGGGCCTGGAGGCCAGCGTGATGACGCCGTCGGGAGCAGTTTCCCCGCCCGCTGACGATGGTCTGGTCCAGGGTGACCTTGCCGCCTCGCGACGGCGACGATGGCCAGCCTGCCCGAGCAGCCGAGCTGCGGGTAGGCGATGGTGCCCGTCGAGCCGAGCCCGTAGGCAGCGAGATCCGCACGCTCACCGTCAGCACCGGGCTGGTCTGGTGGACCTGCCCCGACCAGTTGCCCGCACAGCGCGGCGGGAGCGCCTGGCCGAGGGCAGGGGCGTGGGCAGCCTGGTGGCGCCCGCCTGGAGGGTGGCCGCCGCGCGGTCCCGCCCGGCTGCCCGGCTGGACCTGGTGCGGGCGGACAGAAGATGAAGACCGCCCCCGCCGCGATCGCCAGCACGCACACCGCGCAGCCCACGGCCCGCAGGACGACGCCGGAGCGTGACCGGGCTGCCGGCGGGCTGGCGGTGCGGGCCGGTTTCCGGCGTCTGGCGGCCGCCTGGCCCGCCTGGCCCCCTCGGCTGAGCAGGCCGGCCGACGGGATCGTGCCCGCCGAGCAGCCTGGTCAGCACGGCCCGGGCCACCGGGCGGCTGGCCGGGTCCGGCGCCAGGCAGGCCGCCACGACCTCGCGCAGGTCCTCGGCAGCGCCGCCAGATCCTGCGGCCCCACCGGCGGGCAGTCCCAGCGCGGCGAACAGGACGGTGTTCGCCCAGGCCAGCAGGTCCGCGGCCGGGGTCGCCGCGCCGTACGGCGGGGTGATGCCGAAAGTGGGTCGAGCCGCGGCCCGTCCGGGCTCGAGCACCACGTGGTCCGGGCCGAGCGCCCCATGGACCAGCCCGGTCTGGTGGATCGCCATGAGCCCGGTCGCCGTGCCGATCGCCAGCGCGTCCAGGCTCGGGCTGCGGCAGCGGCCCTCGCGCCGCGACGGCCTCGGTGAGGGTGGGCCCGGGCACGTACTCGGTCACCAGGTAGGCGTCGCCGCGCTCGATGCCCGCGTCCAGGATCCGGGCCGCGCAGAACGGGGCGACCCGGCGGGCCACCCGCGCCTCCGCGGTGAACCGGTCCCTGGCGGCCGCGTCCGCTACCCGCTCCTGCCCGAGCAGCGTGACGATCACCTGCGTCGTCGTCGACCATCTTGGCCATGAACACCCGCGGCGTTCCCCGTCCGCCCCGTCCGGCTATCCACCCTGCCGGTGAGCCGGTAGTGGCCCACGCGCCGAGGATCGTCGGCCTGCAACGGCATGACGTTGGGCATGCAGCGTCTTCCCGGTCCTGTGGGACGGCTGATTCAGGGCTGGCGGGATACGCCGTTCGTACCATACGCACGTTCTCGCTGGTTAACGGCGGCCATCGGGGGAACTTGCTGTACGGGCACGATCGCCGGTGCACCGCCAGCCGGTGATCGCCGGGAGCTGGCGCGGCCGCGACACGGCTTACGCACCGCGCTTACGTGTCCCGGCGGCCGGACGTGACAGAATTCCCGCCGGATTCGGGCACAACTGCGGGGTCCTAGAGCGTTACACGTAGGCGCATGAAGATGGAGGGGTGCAGGACCCAGATGGCCACCGACTACGACAGCCCGCGCAAGACCGACGAGGAAATGACCGAGGACAGCCTGCAGGAGCTGCAGGCGCGCCGGATGGACAAGTCCTCCAGCACGATCGACGTCGACCCTGATGACGTCGCCGAGTCGCTGGAGCTGCCCGGCGCGGACCTGTCCAACGAGGAACTGTCGTTCCGGGTGATTCCTCGCCAGGCCGATGAGTTCACCTGTTCGCGCTGCTTCCTGGTGCACCACCGCAGCCAGCTCGCGGAGGACCGCAGCGGCCAGCCGGTGTGCCGCGAGTGCGCGGCCTGATCGGGCGGGGACGGCGACGGCCAGGTTCCGTCCCGCCTGACCCGGTCATGACGCAGGTGACGTGCGCTCCTCAGCGGGGCATCCGCCCGCCGCCGCTGGTGCCGGGGCGCCACCGCGCCCGTGTGATCCCCGGCCGCCGTTCCCGCGCGCCCACTGCCCGTCCGGCCCCACCGCCCACCGCGCGCTTCACCGGCCCCACCGGCCACTGCGCCGCCGGCCACCGCGCCGCCGCCTCACCCGTCGGCAGGACGCCGCACCGCCTCGCAGCCCGCCACCACCGCCGTCCTCGGTCGGCTGCCCGGCTGCCGCTCAGTCGCCCCGGTAGGTGGCGGCGAGCTCGCTGAGCCGGGCGTGCGCGCCGTCCATCGCGGGCTGCGGGCGGCAGGTACTGCTTCGCCATCTTCGCCACGCTGGTGTAGTTCGGGTCGCAGACGTTGGCCAGCGGGGACTCCACCGCCTGGGTGACCAGCTGGTAGGCGTCCAGCGGGTCGAGCCCGTAGTCGGCCCCGAGCCACTGCACCAGGTCGAGCTGGGCGATCCGGAACGCGTCCTCCAGCGGGCGGGCGGACCCCGCCGTCATGATGTGCGTGTCCGACTCCAGCCGGGGCCAGGCGCACGGCCTGCCCTTGATCAGGTCGACCGCCAGCACGGTGTTCATGGCGCACTCCGACCGCCACCCCGCAGGTCTCGCCCTCGCCCTGGCGGGCGTGGCCGTCGCCGAGCGAGAACAGCGCGCCCGCCACGTTGACCCCCAGGTAGCAGGTGACCCCCGCCCGCATCTCCGGGGTGTCCATGTTGCCGCCGAACGCGTCGGGCACCAGGGCGCTGCGCACCTCCAGGTTGGCCGGGCGCGACCCCGACCGTGCCGTGCATGGGGTTCATCGGCAGGTCCACCGTGTAGTCGCCGCTTCCGGGCGGTGAACCGGCAGGTGCCCCGCGCCCGGTCGAACTGCCACATCCAGACCAGCTCCGGCAGCGGCTCGTGCAGCAGCGGTGGCGTGGGTGGCCGACAGCGCGCCGAACAGCGGCACGGTGGTGGACGCGCCCCAGTCCCTGGCGGGCTCGATCGAGACGAAGTGCACGGCCAGCGTGTCGCCCGGCTCCGCCCCCTCGATGTAGAACGGGCCGGTCTGCGGGTTGAGGTAGGGAACTCGCACACCTGCGAGACCAGGTCGTTCTCGCCGCGCACCCGGCCCGCGAAGCAGTCCTCGGTGAACACCTCCAGGACGACGGGCGGCGTGACGCGCGGCCAGCCGGTGCCGCGACCGCCGAACGTCCAGGCGTACTGGCCGGGCTCCGGCCGGAACCGCTGGATCGCACCGTGCGGGTCAGCCATCACTTGGCCTGCTCCTCCGAGTCGGCGTCGAGGTGGACCAGCCCGACCTCGACGACCCGCTGCGGGTTGCGCCGGTACAGGTAAGATCAGGTAGATCACGCCGAGGATCATGAATCCGCCACGCCCGGGCCCATGTAGGAGTACGGCGGCCGGCAGCGGTGTGATGAAGCTGAACACGTCGATGCCCGCGGCGGTGAGCCAGGCGGGGACGAACGCGGCGATGCCGAGCACCGGGATGACCAGGTGCAGGCAGCGGGTTGAAGCCGCTGCCGGCGCCGGGCGAAGAAGCCGATGCAGGCGGCGTTCATCAGGATGTAGATCGGCGACGATGACGATGACCAGGCGCGGTGGCGACCATGATGAAGCGCGGTGACCGGGTCGTAGCCGAGGCCGAGGCCCAGCGTCACCGCCACGGTGATGACGAAGGCCAGCAGGATGGCCGCGACCGGGGACCGGTGCTTCGGGTGACACGCGCCAGGAAATGCGGGAAGCGCGCCGATCCGGCCCATCGCGTAGGCGGTCCTGGCTGGAGACGTTCACGCCCGGCGTTCGCGTTGGCGATGGTGGAGTTGACGATGGCCAGGAACACGAAGAACCAGAAGATGCCGTACAGCGAGCGGGCCATGCCCTCCCAGGATGCGGCGCCGGTGCCGGTGGTGAAGTTGTGGAACTGCGCGGGCCCGTACGCGACGTCCACGGCGTAGGTGGTGAACACGTACAGCAGCGCCGATGCAGCAGGGTGGCCAGCAGGATCGCGCGCGGATGATCCGCCGCGGGTTCCTGGCCTCCTCGGCCAGCGGCGCGGCGCCCTCGAACCCGCCGAACGCGAGGATCGTGTACACCGAGCCTGCGATCACCCCGGTGAGGCCGCGGATGCTCGGCGGGGTGTACTTCGTGGTGAACACGCTGCAGCGTGTTGTTGCTGCCCGCGTGGACGACGAAGAAGATCGCGAGCACCAGGAACACCGCCGATCTCGAACACGCCGAGGACGGTGCCGAGCCGCGCCGACGTCCGGATGCCGTAGAAGCCTAGCCGCGAGCACGATCACCGCGCCGAGCAGCGCCCACGGCCACCACAGGTCCGCCGGGTACCCGTGGAACTCCGCGTTCAGGGTGGCGGCGGTGGTGAACCCGAGCTGGAGCAGCACCAGCGGCGGGATCAGGCAACCCGACCAGGACGTACCCCCAGGCCACCAGGAAGCCGACGGACGGGTGCAGGCCGCGCGCCGCGTAGGTGGCCACCGATCCCGCGGTAGGCATCTCCCGGGCCAGCAGGCCGATGCTCACCGGCGCAGAACAGGCACGCGATCAGCGCGAAGACGACCGCGAGCGGCAGCGAGCCGCTGGCGAAGGCGACGCTCGGCCGGGATCGACGCCGCGATCGCCGGCGCCGGGGGCCATGTCGGTGATGCTCTGGAACGTGACCTCACGCAGGCCGATGGCGTTCCGCCGCAGGCCTCGTCGTGGTGGTGGCAGTCTCCGTCGCCATTGAGTCCTCCCAGGCCGGAGCCGAGTCGTTGCCCGGATGTGTCCTCACGGGTGACCTGCGTCACACCAGGGCCTATCCGGCGCGGATCGTTTCGTGTCCCAGCCGTGATAAAAGCGCCACCGGTGCCGGTAGTCTGGCGTCGCCAGGAGCCGCTGCGCACCGGCCGCTGGCCATGCCCGACCCGCTGCCTGCCCGGTCCGCGGTTCCCCCGGTGAGCTGCCCCGGCCGTGGCTTAGCTGCGGTCCTCGTGGCCGTTCGGGCTGAACGCGGCCGGGTCCAGCCCCTGGTGGGGAAGTGAGACCTCGGCCGTGACGTCGGCGGCCAGCCTGACGCTGTCCCCGTCGCGCAGACGCGCCTCGGTGCCGGGCAGCACCCGGTCCCCGTTGATGAACGTGCCGTTGGTCGACTGCTCGTCGCGGATGGTCGCCTCCCCGGCGTCGCTGACGGCGACCGTGGCATGACGCCGCGACACGTTCTCGTACTGGAAGAAGGCGGCGGCGACCAGGAAGTTCTCGGGGTCGCGGCCGAGCACGAGCGAGGTTCCCGCGCGGGCACATCCACGTTGCCGGCCGGGAACGACCAGCCGCAGGACGACCGGCGAGATCGGGCCGGACGAGACGGGGAGCCGCCGGTGGCAGGCCGGGCAGGCCAGCATCGACCGGTCGGGGATGGCCGCGGCGCAATGCGGGCAGAACGGCCGGTGCCAGCGATGAGGCGGTGGCGCCGTCGCGGCGGAGGATTCCTGCATCACCGTGGGCGGGATGGTCGGCTCGTCCGGCTGCTCCGGCCGGGGCAGGTTCGCCCCGCAGGTGAAGCAGATGAGATCGTCCTGCTGAACCGCAGCGGCGCAGCCGGGGCAGGTGAGGTCGCCAAGACGTCCTCCGGAGGGCGGCAGAGCGGCTAGAAGGTTGTCCCTCCGAGACTAGGGCATGTCCGGGGCGCGTCTGCGCGCGATCCCGCCTGACGGGCGGCCATCTCCGGGCCCCGCTGCCGGGCCAGTAGCATCGCAGGCGTCGGGACCTGTTTCCCGCCAACCCATCAGGGGGCAGGTCGGCGGCGTCCAGAGCAGCGATCCTGCGGAGGGCAGCCATGATCAGCTTCCGGCTTGAGGACTACCACGAGGAGCTCAAGGCGACCGTCGCCGAATTCGCCCGCGACGTGGTGGCACCGGTGATCGGCGGCTACTACGAGCGGCGGGAATTCCCCTACGACATCGTGGCCCGGATGGCCAAGCTCGGCCTGTTCGGCCTGCCGTTCCCGGAGGAGTACGGCGGCATGGGGGCGATCTCTTCGCGTTCTGCCTCGCGCTGGAGGAGCTCGCCCGGGTCGACTCGTCGGTGGCCATCACACTGGAGGCCGGCGGTGGCGCTGGGCGCCATGCCGATCTACCGGTTCGGCACCGAGGAGCAGCGGCAGCGGTGGCTGCCCGAGCTGTGCGCGGGCGAGCGGCTGGCCGCGTTCGGGCTGACCGAGCCCGGCGGCGGGATCGGACATCCCCGGCGGCATGCGCACCACGGCGCGGCTGGTGAAGGGGATGGGGAGGCGGGTGGGGAGTGGGTCATCGACGGATCGAAGGCCTTCATCACCAACAGCAGGCACCGCCATCACCTCGCTGGTGACCGTGCTCGCCCTCACCGGAGGCCGGGCGGGCGGCCGGGCGGTCGGCGAGAGGCCGGAGATCTCGGCCATCATCGTCCCGGCCGGCACGCCCGGCTTCACCGTGGGCCGCGAGTACTCCAAGGTGGGCTGGTGTGCCTCGGACACCCGGGAGCTGGCGTTCGCGTCCTGCCGGGTGCCCGCGGGCCACCTGCTCGGGAGCGCGGCCGGGGCTACGCCCAGTTCCTGCAGATACTGGACGAGGGGCGGGTGGCGATCGCCGCCCTGGCCACCGGCCTCGCGGCGGGCTGCGTGTCCGAATGCCTGCGGCAGGTGGCGCAGCGCGAGGCGTTCGGCCACCGTCTCGGCTACTACCAGGGATCCAGTTCACGCTGGCTGACATGGAGGCAAGGGTTCATTGCGCCCGGCTGGCCTGGTACGACGCCGCGGCCCGGCTGGCCGCGGGCGAGCCGGCGAAGAAGCAGGCGGCGATCGCCAAGCTGACCGCCTCGAACGCCGCCATGGACAACGCGCGCGACGCCACCCAGATCTTCGGGGGCTACGGCTACATGAACGAGTACCCGGTCGCCCGCTTCTACCGCGACGCCAAGGTGCTGGAGATCGGTGAGGGCACCTCGGAGGTGCAGCGGATGATCATCGCCCGCGATCTTGGCCTGGCCGACATCGGCTGACCGGTAGACGCCGTATGCGCGTGAACAAGGCCGCGCCGAGAAAGAGCATGACGGTTACGGACAGTTCAGAACATGCCGCAGCGCCAGGAGAGTACCCTACTACCGGTGGCCGGTAGGGCAAACGTCCGATACATCAGCTTTTTCCTGGTCATGTGGGAATTGCTGCCTGTTGGCCGGTTAGCGGTTAGGGTTAGCCCCTAGCCGCGCTGTCCCGCAGAGCCCGCACAATCGTCACCCGCGGAAGAGGTGCGCCATGTCGGTTCCGCCGCAACACCCGCTGGCCTCGGCGGGGTGCTACGGCACGTAGGCGAGAGGGTCCACGCAGTGCGCTCCCGTAGCAACGAACCCCGGCAGCGGCCGCGCGCCTGAGGGCGAGCAGGGCCTGCAGGCTCTGCGTTCAGCAGCACCGCGACAGATCAGAACCCAGAGACCAGCAGAACGGGCAGCACGCGCTGGCCAGTGATCCGGCCTCGGTGGATCGGGCGGAGATGCCCAGCCCGAGGCCGCGGCGGCCAGGCCGCCGTCACGTCATGGGCTGAAGAACTGGCGCGTCCGCTCCCGCCTCCTCCTGCTGATCGCCATCCCGACCCTGACCGCCGTCGCGCTCGGCGGGCTCCGTGTCTCGTCGTCGGTCCAGAGCGCCCAGGCCTACCAGCGGACGCTGCAGCTGGCCGATCTCAACCTCGACATCACCACCCTGGTCCAGCGGCTCCAGGATGAGCGCGACCAGACCATCGTCTACATCGCGAGGAACGGCAACCGCGGCCAGGCCGCTGCGAGCAACGCGGCGCGCGCTGCAGGTGCTGTTCAAACAGCGCCACGGCACCGAAGTGGCCGCGGCCGAGGTGAGCGAGGCGACCTCAGGCAGGATCGGCGGATCGTCTCGCAGGCGGACCGGCAGCGAGGCGTCGGCCGCGCTCGGCGACCTGGCAGAACCTGCCCAACCTGCGGCTGGAGGCGATGCAGAGCACAGCTGACGGCCCCGGTCGCTGCAGGCGTACAGCGGAATCGTCACCGACCTGCTGGTGCTCGAGCAGAACACCGGGCAGGGGGTCAGCGACGTGACCCTGGCCGAGACGGTGCGCGTGCTCGGCCTGGTGTCGCGGCATGAAGGAGGATGCCTCGCAGCAGCGGGCCATCCTCACCGCCGCCCTGGTGCAGCACACCCTGGATCCGGGCTCGCGGACCGCGCTGGTGACCGCGCAGTCGGACCAGGCGGCCAACCAGGTCGCGTTCAGCCTGCGTCCACCAACGCCCAGCGCCAGCTGTTCCAGAACAGCATGTCGTACGTCGCTGGTCCCCCTCGCGCAGACTCGCAGAGTAGCAGGGGCGCTGGCCGCCCGGGCACGTCGCTGAGGAACGACCCGACGACGCCGGACGAGTTCTACGGCGCCATGACGAACGAGATCAACACGCAGCTGGGGTCGGTCGAGCGGAGCCTGGTCAACGCCATCACCGCCCGGACGGTTCAGCTGCGCAACGCCGCCGTCGTATCGGCCCTCGTCGTCGCGATCGCGGTGCTGTTGCTGCTCGCGCTCTCCGCTGCTGTTCACCGTCGATGGTGGCCCGGTCGATGGTGCGCCCGCTGCGCCGGCTGCGGGCGGGTGCGCTGGAGGTGGCCGGGGTGCGGCTGCCCGAGACGGTCCGGCGGATGAGCGAGTCCGAGGGCGCCGCCGCCCCGCTGGAGGTCGAGCCCATCGACGTCGATTCCTCCGACGAGATCGGTGAGGTCGCGCGGGCGTTCGACCAGGTCCACCGCGAGGCGCTGCGGCTGGCCTCCAACGAGGCGGCCCTGCGCGGCAACGTCAACGCCATGTTCGTCAACCTCTCCCGCCGCAGCCAGTCGCTGGTGGAACGCCAGATCCGCCTGATCGATGACCTGGAGCAGGGCGAGCAGGACGCGGAGCGGCTCGCGAACCTGTTCCAGATGGACCACCTGGCCACCCGGATGCGCCGCAACTCCGAGAACCTGCTGGTCCTCGCCGGCCACGAGGTGTCCCGGCGGTGGACGCAGTCGGTGGCGCTGGTGGACGTGCTCCGGGCGGCCGTGTCCGAGATCGAGCAGTACGAGCGCGTGACGCTGAACGTCCAGCCCGGCATCTCGGTCCGCGGCCAGGCCGTCAACGACGTGGTGCACCTGATCGCCGAGCTGGCGGAGAACGCCTCCTCGTTCTCGGCGGCGGACACGCCGGTGAAGGTGTCCGGCCACCTGCTCAACAGCGGCGGCGTGCTGCTCGACATCACCGACCAGGGCGTGGGCATGGGCGGCCGAGGAGATGGCCCACGCCAACTGGCGGCTGGACAACCCGCCGGTGGTGGACGTCGCGGTCTCCCGGCGGATGGGCCTGTTCGTGGTCGCCCGGCTGGCCGCCCGGCACGGCATCCGGGTACGGCTCCGGCCACGCTCGGCGGCAGGCGGCCTGACCGCGCTGGTGTGGCTGCCCGACGAAGTGATCTCGCACGACTCCGGCGACCGCCCCCGCCCGGGATGCGCCGGTTCGATGCGGCGGCGGCCCGACCACGGCCGCATCCGCGGCGACGGCCGCTAGCGCCCCGAGTGGCCGGTGGCGGACGGTGCCGACCAGCCGCTCCGCCGCGGCGAGCGCGGTCGACGCCGCCCGCGCACCGCGGTTCGCGCCACTGCGCCCTGACCTCGGGGACACTGGGGCGTTCTCGGCGATCGATGCCGAGCAGGATGCGCCCGCTCCCAGCCGAGCCGGGCGCCCCGGCGGGTTTCGACATAGACAGCAGGTCTGGAGGCGGAAACCAGCTCGATGTCGGCCTATGACACCGGTTCGATGTCGGCCGTGCGACACCGGCGCCGCACCGCCGTTCAGCACCGGTGCCGCGCCCGCGTTCGGTACCGGTGCCCCGCCAGCGTTCGGTACCGGCGCCGCGCCCAGCGTTCGACACTGGCGCCGCGCCCGCGTTCGGTACCGGCAGCCGCGCCAGCGTTCGACCTGGGCGCCACCCCGGCCTCCGACAAGGAAGGCGCGTCCGCGCTGGAGGACAGCCTCCCATCAGCACCGGCGGAGGTCCGCTGCCTGTGCACGGCGCCCCGACCGGCGGCGAACGCCCGGTCTCCGCGGGGCCAGACCGGCAACGGCAACGAACTGCCTTTCCGGACCCCGGCGGGCCAGCCGAAGGGCGGGATCATCGTCCCGCCCACGGCCAGCGCCGGGGCCGGGGAGGAGCACCGGCTGCCCATCTTCGAGTCGGTGGAATCCGACTGGTTCCGTCGTGGCAGGCACGGCGCCAGCCGGGCCGGACACAGGTGAACAGCGTGGCCCAGCAGCGGCGGCTGGACCTCTCCCGCGGATGAGGGCTGGCGCGCGGCGGAGGCGGCGCACGTGCCCACGTCCGGAGAGTCACGCTGTCGGGGCTGCCCAAGCGAGTGCCGCAGGCGAACCTTGTCCCTGGCGCCGTAGGCGCGGACGGCCGCAACGGCCGCGCCCGCGCCTGCCAGGTCGGCTGCGCTGGCAAGAGATCGGCTGGCCAATTTCCAGCGAGGCATGAGAGAGGGACGGGCAGCCGCTCGTGAGTAGCGACGCGTCCAGCGGTGAGGACGACAGTGGTATCTAACGCTCCAGAAGCAATCTTCGTGTCGTGACGAAGGTGGTCACATTCAAGCCACGGAGAGAGGGGGATTCGTGAGCCCGCTAGCCCGCCCGGTGCAGGACCTGAACTGGCTGATCACGAACTTCGTCGAGCGAGTCGCGTCTGTCGCGCACGCGATTGTCGTTTCGGCCGATGGCCTTCCGATGGCATTTTCTCAACGGTTTCCCGCCGGACCGCGTGGACCAGCTCGCGGCGGTCACCTCGGGGCTGACCAGCTTGACGCAGGGTGCTGCGCGGGTCTTCGAAGGCGGCCCGGTCAGCCAGACGGTCGTGGAGATGGAGCGTGGTCTGCTGCTCGTGATGGCGATCAGCGATGGATCGAGCCTCGCGGTCCTCGCGGCAGCTGATTGCGACATGGGCTTGGTCGCCTATGAGATGGCGCTGCTCGTGGAGCGGGTGGGGCGTGCGCTCACCCCTGCGCGCCCCGGACATGCGCGGCGTGCTTCGGTCGGAGGGTAGCAGGTAGTGACTGGAGAGGCTCGTGGTCGGCCCCGGCCCGGATGAGTGGCCGCCGCCCGGCGGACAACTTGGATCCCCCAACGGAATGCGCCCGCCAACCGGCGACAATCCAGGGAGTTCCCTCGTCCGGCCGTACGCGGTCACTGGTGGGCGCACGCAAGCCCCGGTATCAGCTTCAGATCGAGGCGATGGTCGCCGCCTCTCACTACGAGGCGCGTGACCTGTCCGTCCTCAGTCCTGAGTGTCAGGCGATCCTGGGCTTCTGCCGGGACTGGCGCTCGGTGGCAGAAATATCGGCAGTGCTCAGGATGCCGTTGGGCGTTGCCCGTGTCCTCATCGCCGACATGGCGGTAGAGGGACTGGTCCGGGTCCACCAGCTCGACCACGCCCAGGGCCGCCCGGATCTCAACCTGCTCGGAAAGGGTGCTCAGTGGACTTCGCAAGCTCTAGGCCCGCCCGGAGTGCTACGGGCGAGACCGCGATGACTTCGGTCAAGATCGTGGTCGCAGGCGGTTTCGGCGTGGGCAAGACCACTTTCGTCGGGTCGGTCTCGGAGATCACCCGCTGACCACCGAGGCGGTCATGACCGCCGCGAGCGCCGGGTCGACGACCTGTCGCACGTGCCGGACAAGACGACCACCACCGTGGCGATGGACTTCGGCCGGGTCACCCTGGACGCCGGGCTCATCCTGTACCTGTTCGGCACGCCTGGCCAGCACCGGTTCTGGTTCATGTGGGACGACCTCATCCAGGGCGCCATCGGGGCGGTGGTGCTGGTCGACACCAGGCGGCTCGCTGACTCCTTCCCGGCGGTCGACTACTTCGAGACGGCCGGGCTGCCCTTCATCGTGGCGATCAACGGCTTCCACGGCGAGTTCCCGCACACCACGCAGGACGTCCAGGAGGCCCTGTCCGGTCAGCCCGAACGTGCCGATCGTCGAGTGCGACGCCCGTGGCCGGGCGTCCACCAAGGCGACGCTGATCGCGCTGGTCGAGCACGCGATGACCATGCAGATGAGCATGCGGTAACGACGCAGGGTGCTCGTCGCCGGGGCGTGGCTGCGGTAGGGTGCACGCGCGTCAGCGTGCGCGCACGGGCGGTAGCTCAGCCGGTCAGAGCAGCGGACTCATAATCCGTCGGTCGTGGGTTCGAGTCCCACCCGCCCCACTCTCCAGAACCGCAGATAATGGCCTGTGACCTGCGGAAATGCTCTGAACTAGCTGATCTTGCAGTTCTGGACCGTATGTGCAGCTGTATGCGGCCCGGGGCTGTCATCATGCAGGCTCTCTGTGCCCAATACGTGCCCAAGTCCAAGATCGCTGGCGCGGGATGGACGTCCAGTCCGGCCACTAGCTGGCAGCTTCGCTGCTCCGGCGCCACGGGCGAGCCGTCCGACTGCCCCGACTGAGCAGTCACTGGGGTCTGGCAGCAAGATGAAACCGGATGCGCACGTACACAATCGTCGTGGAGCCCGAGGACGGCGGCGGCTACTTCGTGACCGTCCCGGCCTTGCCTGGATGCTTCACCCGTGGCAGCACGATCGACGAATGCCGGGAGCGAGCGGTCGAGGCCATCGAGGTCCACATCGCAGGCCTGCAGGCCGATGGTGAGCCGGTTCCCGAGGAGGTTGGGGCACCCCAACTGCTAGCCGTCACGGTCGCGGCCTGAGCACCACCGCCTGCTGCAACGCGCCGGGATCGGGCTGGCGGGATCGGCCGATATCAGTCCTGGCGCAGTCGCTTCGCTGATCCGGCGCTTGGCGAGCTCGTCCTGGCCCACGACGCACTTGGCGTAGATCCGCAGCAGCACGTCCACGCTGTGCCCGGCCCACTCCGCCACCTGGGTGGGGTAGACGCCGCCGTTCAGCCACGTGGACAAGCAGGCGTGCCGCAGGTCGTATGGCCGACGGCGCTAGCGGCGAGGCTTGCTCGGCCGCGGTGAGCGCCGTCTGGCGCGCTTTGATCCAGGCGCGCCGGTAGGTGATCGTGGGCAGTTCGCCGCCCCGCACACCGGCGAAGAGGCGGCCGTCGTCGGGCCGTGCCGAAGCTCGCGAGGTGATCGCGGAGCAGCCTGGTCAGTTCGGGATGGGTCGGGCACGATCCGGGTGTCTCCTCGGCCCGGTGCTTCAGCTGCCTCCGCTCCCGCGGGCTGCCGTCGTCGGTCCATTCGCTGCCCGCATCGGGCGTTGCGCTGCGCAGAGTGCAGCTCGCCCCAGTCTGCCATCCTCGGCGGGTCCTGCCACAGCTGGCATTCGGCGTCCCATGTCGCGAGGCGGCAGGATCGATGTTGTCGGCGCTCGAGGTTGATGGCTTCCTCGGGACGCAGCCCGGCGTAGTACATCACCGCGAAGAAGGCGACGCAGCCGTGGCCCGCTGGGCTGCTGGGCGCGTACGGCATCGAGCAGCGCCCGCGCCTGGTGGGGGTTGACGACGCTGCGCCGGTCCACCTGGCTGGATACCTTGGGCGCCGTCCACTTGAGCACCCGGACCGGGTTCGTTTCCAGCAGGCCGCGCTCGATCGCGCAGTCCATGGCGTTGGCCAGGATCGATGCGGTGCCTGACGGCGCGTGCCTCGCGGCCGCGTTCCTGCCGTCCACCGGTGCCGGTGGCGTGGTCGAGCATCCTGCGGGCCGTCGCGGGTCGCGGCCAGCGCGGAGACCGGAGCGGTATTGCGGGCGACCCAGTCGAGAACCTCGGCAACGTCATCCGGCGGGCTCGAGCGCTGCTTGGTGTTGAAGCCCCATCGCACCAGCGCGCGCCGGATGCTCGCGTCATCTGGCCGTCCGCGCATCTCGGCCAGCATCGCCGGATGTGGCCGCGGTCAGCGCGCGGGCGATGTCCTTTGCGGTACTTGGCCGAGGCCTGCTTCCACTTCATGTCCACGTAGGCGCAGGCGAACTCATACCAGCTGATGTCGGCCTTGGCCCGCTCCCAGGCCGTCGGCCTGCCGGTGGCCAGGCTGAACGACTCGCCCTTGCGGGCAGCGGTCAGTAAGGGCGCTGCGGAAGCTGTCGGCCTGCGCGGCGTTGCGAGAAGCCTTCCTGCCGCAGCCTGGCGCCCACCTTCCAGCGCACCCTGTAGCCGTGGTCACCTCGGCGCCCTTGTAGACCTCGGTCCGGTAGACCCGCACGTTGAAGGTCGTTCCATCGTCACCCATCAGGCAGCTTCCTCATGTGCGGCCAGCCAGCGCTGGTATTCGGATCGCCGGATGCGCAGGCTGCCGTTCGGCAGCGTGATGCACTTCGGCGCCTTGCCCTTCGCCCGCCATTCGTAGAACGTCCGGCGGCTGACACCGAGATCGGCGCACACCTCCGCGATGGTGAGCTTGTCCTGCTCCGGGCACCGCGGACCTGATCCGCGCTAGCCATGACGATGCCTCGTCAGCCGCAACGCCGCGCCGGTCATCCGGCGTGGACCGCCGAACCGACCGGCACAGCCGCCTTGTCCATCGTGACTCTCCTTCCGTGGGGATGGGCGGCAGTTGGGTCCACGCCGAGACGCGTCATCGTTGGCGGCGGGGTGCTGGCCCCGCCGACGCGCCCTCGCAACGGTCGGCCTCCGCTTGCCCTGGTCAACCCAGGAAGCAGATGTCGAGGCGCTTGCTTCAGGCGATGGGGGAGTGGACGGGACGAAGTCCCCGCAGGTGAGCACGTCCCATACCGGGACGGCGATCTTGAATTTGCCGGCGTGCCTCTGGACTTTCAGCCCGGCACCTTCGGCGGCCCTCTCCTGGCTCCAGTACCCACTGTGCAGCCGATGCCCGCCAGATGCAAACACCGGCCGCCCGCGTCGGCCAGGTACGCCAGTGTCCGCAGAAGACCGCAGGCGTCCGTTACTGACCGTTGGCGACCGCCAGGCCGAAGATGATGTGACCTAAATCACAAATTGCGAACAGATCCCTGCCGTCCCGCATCCCCCGGCTTGGGACCAACTGCCACCGGTCCCTGCAGAGCGGTTGACTGGTGTTCAGCCTGGCGCTGACCGTCCGGCCGGGCCGTACCCTGGTCGCGTGACCGAGTTGCCGATCGATGACACTGCCGGACTAGCCAACGCAGCCCACGACGCGGCCGACGTGGCAGTCGCAGAAGAAGCACTCGCCGAGTGGGACGACGACGACAGGCGGACATACCGGCTCGCCGACGCGGACGCCAGAGATTTCCGAGAGCTGAGCGCGCCCGGCGAGGAACACAACGCGTGCATTGTCCTGTCACACGAAGCCCGCGTGCCGGATCAGCCAGCCGGGTAGGCCGAAGCGCCAGCCGAGAGTCAGGCATACGCGGCCAGGGCGACGGGCACCAGGCGCGAAAGCAGAACCGCCAGCGGCACCGCAGCACGTTTCGGGGCGCCAGTTCCACCCCCAGGTGCTTCTGGAAGCGACATCCAGCGCGCCCGCCTCACGCGGGAGGCGGCGGTAAAGCTGAACTTGCGGTGCTCGTCGATCATGCCGTCAGTCCAGGATGCATCGGTGGCCAGAGATCGCCACTGGCTCGGCGCGACCAGGCAAGCAGCCTGTCAGCACTACCAGCGCCGCCATCGCGGCAGCCTGAATGCCGTTCAGGAGCGACGCAGCTGGACCAGCGGCAAGAGCAAAAGTTTTCCAGTGTCAAGGGATCAAGCGGTGCGCTGGACAACAACGCCAAGCTGCCGGGCGCGCCTGCGGCGACGATGCCACAAGCAAGGGGCTGTCAGCTTCGCCATCTGACCAGGCGGAAACGGCCGTGATCACGGTGGCGCGGTGACGTAACGTGAATGCGTTGCGCCCGATGCCGTGGTGATAATTATCTTCACTATCTATCAAGGGCGCGCGGAGCGCACCGTTGCGCTGGCGGCGCGGGGTGGGCCTGGGCTCACTGCCGCGCTCTGACATCGGGGTGGACTGGGTGGCGCGGCTGGCGGGCGGGCGCGGTGCGCCGTGGGACTCTCGCCGTTGCCGGTCCGCCCGCTCCGCCTTAGTCCGAGGACGGCCACGGCGGGCAGTACGCCAACCGCGATCCCGGGCACCGGCCCGCACCAGCTGGCCGCCGTCACGCCCACCAACCGCGGCCCGCGCCGGACCCCGCGCCACCCGCCAGCGCTCCAGCGTGAAGCTTCGCGAAATTTCACTGTCAGTGGCCAGTCGAGGCCTTCCCATCCCCGGCGCTGACCATTGTCTGAGCCGACCGGAACCCGTCAAGGGCGCCTAACGGCGAGCCCTTCGGGCAGCCCCTTGACTGAACCCGGACGGCTCAGGCGGTCCGGCGCCTATCCGGGGATGGGGGAGGAGCGGGCACGGTCAGCGGCGCGTGGGCGGCGGGCGGATAACGGGCAGTAGTTCACCGGGCCACGGGCCTTGATCTGGCGCTCCAACCGCAGCGCGCCGGGCCACCAGACCCGGGCGAGCCCAGGCGAACACGAAGGGTACTCAGAGCATTACTCCAGGGATACGAGGCGACGCGGCAACCGGGTCAACTGATGCACAGCGCGCTACTCAGGACAGCCAACTCACCCCTTGCTGCAGCCCTCCGGCATGTGGCCGTCTTCATCGTCTCTAAGCATCCACCGGCCTGAACAGGCCAACCGAGCGGGGTACCGGTGCGTCTAGCAACTATGACTGCAGTGAAGGGAGGTCATCAACGCCATGAGATCCAGCTTCAAGGCTGCCGTTCGCCAAATGGCTGGCACCGCCCATCGGAGCCGCCATCGTCGTTGTCGCCGGCTCGTCCGTCGCACTGGCCACCACCTTGACCGCGGGTGCGGTGGTCCGCGTGCCGGACAACCCGCTCGGCGGAAACCCAGCGTGCGCGGCCCTGGTCGCCAAGCACACCGCCCTCGGCAGCGTCAACTATCCCGACGCCGAGGTCGAGCCGAATATCGCCGTCGATCCCACCAACCCGCAGCACCTGATCGGCACCGTCCAGCAGGACCGCTGGAACGACGGCGGCGCCAACGGGCTGACCAACGTGGTGTCCACTGATGGCGGCGCGACCTGGAGTCTGGCCGCGCGGCCAGCCGCAGTTCACGATCTGCGCGGGTGCTCCGTCCGGCTCACCCGGGTTCTTTGATCGCGCCACCGATCCCTGGGTGAGCTTCTCTGCCGACGGCACAGGTGGCCTATTCGATCAGCCGACTCCTTCAACGCCAACGGGCCCGCTTTCGGCGGCGCTAGCTCGATCATCATCAGCCGCTCCACCGACGGCGGCAACCACTGGCAGACGCCCGTGACCGCCAGGCTCGACACCTCGACCCAGGTGCTGAACGACAAGGAGTCCGTGACCGGCGACCCGCTCGTGGCCAACAACGCGTACGCGGTCTGGGACCAGCTCGTTTCCCCGAACAAAAACGCCAACCCCAGCGCCTTTGTTCACAGCATCGCGTTCCGCGGCCCGACCTTGTTTTCACGCACCACCGACAAGGGCGTGACCTGGAGCCAGGGCCGGGTCATCTTCGACCCGGGCCAGAACGATCAGACGATCGGCAACCAGATCGTCGTGCCGACAACCGGGCCCGCGGAGGGGGTGCTGATCGACGGCATGAGCCTGATCACCAACCAGGGCGGCAAGTGCCCCATCGTCTTCATCGTCAATCAGTCCGGTCACCCCTCGAAGTGCGGCAAGGGCTCTACCTTCACGGCCGCGGTGATCCGCTCGACCGATGGTGGCAACACCTGGTCCGGACGGCGAGAGCGAATCGACACTCAGCAGGTCGCGTCGGTGTCGATCGCGGGCAGGCGGTGCGCTCGAGCGACTTCCTCCCGGAGTTCGCCGCCAACCCCGTCAACGGGAACATCTACGCGGTCTGGCAGGACGCCCGGTTCAGCCCGACCGGCGCCTCCAAGATCGCCTTCTCGCAGTCCACCGATGGCGGACTGACCTGGAGCCCCGTGATTCGGATCGACCAGTCGCCGGGCAACACGCAAGCCTTCCTGCCACAGATCCACGTCGCTTCGGACGGCGACGGTCGGTCTCCTGTACTACGACCTGGAGAACGCCACCGCGGCGCAGCCGGGGCTGACCGACGCCTTCATCGCCCACTCGCCACGCGGCCACCAGTGACTGCACGAACCCGGCCAGCTGGGCGGCCGACGGCGAGACGAGACTGAGCACGAGCGGCTCGTTCGACTACCTCACGGCGCCTCAACGCTGGCGGCCTCTTCCTCGGCGACTACGCCGGTCTTACCTCGTCGGGCACCACGTTCAAGGCGCTCTTCGACATGTCCCAGCCCATCGCCACCACCGGCCAGTCCGACACCTTCTCCAACAGCGCCGGCTAAGCGCTCATCGCTCCCTGACCCCTCCCGCCAGGCGGGGAGGGACAGGGTGCGCCTCAGTCGACCCAGGGGACTCAGCGCCAGACCGGGCCCAGCCAGACAGAAGACCGCCACAGGCTACAACCGTGATCACCGCGTGCAACACCTCCGGGCGGGGTCACCAGCACTCCCAGGCCGCAGCCAGGGCTTGTGCCCGCCGCAGTTCACCCCCGGTACGGCCGTTCATCGAAGTGCGCGCATCCGATCGGCGGCGCGAATTGGCCCATTAACCCAGGCCATGAACCCGCCCGCTCAAGCTGGTCCGAAAATAAGATCCTCAGCTGGGCAGGCGGCAGCGTCCGGCAGGCGCGCTGTCGCGACGCCGCTGCGCCTTTGGCAGGTGACGGCGGTTTAGCCTGGCTGCCGGCGAGGAGTTCGCCGGTGTCAGGGTCGACGGGCTGGATGGTGACCTGGTAGCCGAGGCGTTGCAGGCCCTTGACGTGGTTGTGGGCCTGGCGGTGGGCGTGCATGCGCTGTTCGTAGTAGTCCGGGCCGAGGTCCTGGTAGCAGGCTTGGGGGTCGGACAACAGGGCGTGGATGCTGGTGAGCATGGAGTTGCCGGTGGCGACCAGGGCCTTCTTTTGGGCATGCGCCGGGTCAGCCGCCTGTATTTCGCACCGAGGAAGGACTGGGTGCGGCTTACGCTGATGGTGGCTTCACCGAGGGCGGCGCCCAGGTAGGGGTTGCCGCGGCCGGTGGAGTTGCTGCCCTTGCGCTTCCCGGCCGACTGATTGACCTGGGGTGACCATCTGGCCCAGGAGACCAGGTGGGCGGCGGTGGGGAACACGGTCATGTCGGCGCCGGTCTCGGCGATGATGTCCTGGGCGCCGATCGTCCCGATGCCGGGCACGGCGTCGAGTTGTCCGACCTGGCGAAGGTAAGGCGCGGCCAGCGTCTCGATCTTTGCGGTGAGCGCGCTCGATCTGGGTGGTGTAGTGGTCGATGGCGGCCAGCATCATGGCCAGCACGGCGGCGTGCTCGGCGGTGAAGAACGAGCAGTCCAGCGCTTCCTCCAGCCGGTGGATCTTGCCGCGCATGGTGCCGCGGGCCAGCTGGGCGAGGGCTTTGGGGTCGCGCTGCCCGGCGGCGATCGCGCTGAGCATGTCCCGGCCAGAGACCCCGTGGATGTCGGAGATCACTGATGACAGTTTCAGGTGCCCGTCTTCGAGCAGTTTCTCCACCCGCTGCTTCTCGGCTGTGCGGGCCTGGGTGAGGTGCCTAGCGGTAGCGGGTGTGGGTGCGCAGGCGGCGGATCGGCTCGGGTGGCACGAAGCTGGAGGCGACCGTGCCCCGCTCGGTGATCCTGGCCAGCCAGATCGAGATCGGCCCGAGATCGGTTTTCGGTCAGCCTCCGGCAGCGCCTGCAGACCTGCCCAGCGTTATACAAGCTCACTCCAGCCCCTGACACCTGAGCAAGGAAGAATACTGGTTTCAGTTATATGGCGGCATTGCGCCTGCGCCGGCCGCCCTCGGAACCGCCATGCCCGCCAGGCAACCGGAGCCTGTGGCAAGCCCTGAAGGCGCTTAGTCAGGCTGCGTGGAAAGGGGCGACCACCGCCGGTGCCGCCCTGGAGGCAGCGTCGGCAGTGGTGCGGATGAGCTGGCACGGCAACCGCCTTGGCTCGGCCGCGTGTGGGGGCGATCGCCCGGTGGCGAAGATCGCCGCGCGCGGACGGCTGTGAGTCCGTTGCTCCCATCTCCAGTCAGGGTGCCGGGTTCTCAGGTCGGCGCGGCGAAGCGAGCTGTCCGCCAGCGGGCGGCGTCGAGGCGGCGTTTGAGGGAGGCTGCCACCTGGCCGGGGACGGGTCGAGCGGGGTGTCCCGCGTTCGCCGCCGGGCTGCCCAGTAGCTGGCCGGGGTGGGGTCGCCGGGCGAGGTACCCAGCCCCGAGACCAGCGTGTGCCGGGTGATCGTCGTCCAGGCGAACTTGAGCAGGTAGGCGCCGCTGTCGCGGTCACCGAACACCCACCGGTCGCGCCTGGGCGGAGTTGAACGCGCCGAAGTACCGCGAGGCGATCCAGCGTTTTCCCTTGTGCGGATGCGTGAACTTCGCCCACTTGTAGGTGAGCTTCCACACGTGGTAGTCCAACGCCGTTGAACACCTCGGCGGACACCGCATGCCGGTAGTAGGCCGACCAGCCCCGGATGATGGGGTTGAGCCGGATGAGCACCATCTGCGCGTTGTGCCCGCGCAGGGCTCTCATCTCGGCGGTCAGCCGTGCCCGGATCCGTTTCACGGCCGCCTTGCTCGGTTTGATCAGCAGCTTGCCGCGGTAGCGGCGGACGTTGAATCCCAGGAAGTCCACCCCGTCATCGAGGTGCACGATGCGCGGTCTTGTCCTCGTTGAAGGCCAGACCCCGGGGCGCCAGCCACGCGGCCAGCCGCGCCTTGACCTGTTCGGCCTGCTCACGCGAGTGACACAGGGCCAGCAGCGTCATCGGCGTAGCTGATCACGCACCGGGGAGCCCGGCCTGCGCCGTCCCGGCGTTGGCTGCCGGTGCGGATGTAGCGGACTCCGGCGGCCTGTTCCATCCCGTGCAGGGCCACGTTCATCAGCACGGGACTGATCACCCCGCCTTGCGGGCTGCCCTGCTCGGTCGGGGCGAACCGACCCTGATCGATCACGCCCGCGCGTCAGCCAGCGCTCGACTCATTCCCCTGGCGGGAACGTGCCGAGCTGGTCGAGCAGGTGGGAGTGATCGATGCGGTCGAATGCGGCGGCCAAGTCCGCGTCCAGCGCCCACTGGCGCTTGCAGGTTGCGCCGCGTGCGGTCACGAAGATCGCCTGCATCGCGTCCTGGCAGCCGCGGCCCGGCCGGAAACCCATACGATCGGGACTCGAACCGGGCCTCCCACTCGGGTTCCAGCGCACCGACCGTCAGGGCTTGCAGCGCCCGATCGGCGATCACGGGAATCCCGAGTCCGCGCCGTTTTCCGTTCGCCTTCGGAATGAACACCCGCTTGACCGGCTGGGGTCGCCACGCCGGGCGCGCCGCGCTGCAGCCAGGCGGCCATCTCGGCCTTCTCCCAGCCCGCGAGCACGACCCGCCCGTCGACCCCGGCCGTCTTGCGGCCAGCGTTGATCTCCGTCACCCGCCGCACGCTCAGCAGAGCGTTCGCGCGGGAGCGGAGCATCAGCTTCTGCAGATTGCGGACCTTCTTCAGGTCCCCCGCCTGCGTCGCCGTGAAGATCCGCTGCCGCAGCCGCCGTACGTCGTCCTCGACCGCGGCGCCAATCCACGGCGTCCCAGTCCAGCGACATCGCCCTCAGGTCCGTTCACCGTCGACGGTGTCCAACTTGCCCATCGGTTCCGGCGTCTCCGTTCATCTGTTCTTCACAGGCTCACCTGACCCACGTCAGCTCCCTTTCGGGCCGGGCAACACGCCCGTATCCGACCAGTTATGCGGAATCCATCCGGCGGAGGTGCCGGTCACGCGGTTCCCGGTTTCCTGTCGCCGTTTCGGCTGTCGGCCTTCGCTTCTTGGGTCATCCTGCGCCCGCTGGGGAGTTGCACCTTCCTCACGGTCGGCCTACCGGCGGTCGACCTGCCGGACCCCAACGGGGTTGTCGTGTTGCACATGAGCAAGACCCGACCGGGCAGGGCGCCCTCTTGACCCCGGGGACGGTGGTGCGCTCCCGGCCGGCGACTATCCTCCGGCCGGCACCCGCCGCTTTGCTGCGGCCAGTCCCTACACCCCGCTGGAACATCCCATCGGCGGGGGTAACCTTCACGAGACGTCATCAGAGGGTTCACTCACGTTCGCCCATCACCCCAGGACGGCTGGCTGCCGCCCCGGAGCCGGGAAGCGTCACCGCTTCCCGCCGGTCTTCTCCTCGCCTGCCGCCCCCGGATGGAACGAGAGCCGCTTCGGCTTCTACCCCGGGCTTCGCACCCCGCGGTTACCCGCGACGCACGCCGAGGCGGAGACAGGCCATCGCGCACTGGCCCGGGTACTGCACCTCCGGCATCAGCCGACCCTCCAAGCGCCCCCCACTTGAACTCATGTTCATCACGTCGCACGAAGTCGCCAGCGGCCTCATCCAGCCTTGACCACCTCCCACAGGCCAGGCACCAGCCAGGTCCAGCAGCTTGGCGGCGGGTCGTCCCTGAACGTCCGGGTTCTCCGCCGCCAGCCGACTCCCCAGCGGTAATCGCTTCCCCAGGGCACCCGGATGGTGACCTCGGACCGTAGCCCTTGGCGATGTCCAGCCCGGCCACCCGATCGGCGCAACAGCGCGCTCGTCTTCGACTTCTTCCCATCCCTGGCTCCTACGATGAGAAAGCAGTTGCGGCTGCGGCCGTTCGCGAGAGCCAGGGGGCAAGCGGGAAATCTGGTCCGTGGCTCGAAGCCACCGTTCAGCGGCCCTGAACAATCGGCTCCCAGCGTCAGACTTGCAAACGGGGTCAGGCCCGCCAAACGAGAACGACGTCAGCGAACGGCCGCAGCCGCCTCCACCCCAGCCTAACATCCTCCGTGTCCGGCCCACGCAGGTGAATCGTGGCAGCACGCTGGCGAAGCTGGGCCCTCCTGTCAATGGCCATGTTGCGGTCCCCACTGGTGGCCAGGGGGTAAAGTCCCCACCCTGGGCTGATAGCAATACGTAACTGAACGAAGTACAC
>ERZ1370068.1931-contig-11887_pt1 | contig 38393 bp, 36 predicted proteins | sample MGYA00561227_ERZ1370068 | MGnify/ENA primary metagenome ERZ1370068 (study PRJEB38410, sample SAMEA6850437) | metagenome | study: Metagenomic assessment of the ecological functions of the soil: analysis of the soil microbiota associated with the...
AGGTTACGCATTGCTGAGGAAGCGAACCCGCTCATTACCCTCTTCGGTCGCTTCCGCAATGTCGGTGGGGACATTCCCGCGGTCGACCACCCTTCGATGTCGAGCGCCGCGACGATCCGCAAGCCCCGCGCGTAGCGAACCGTGACGCCCCACGCGTCCACACCGCGGCGGCCTGCGCCGAGGTCGAGTGGCAAATCAGACGACAGCGCGACGACTTCATCCGCGCAGGCTAACGCGATCGCAAGCGGGGCTAGACTGTCGCTGGTCGTTCGGCGAGAGGTAGTTCAGCAGTATTAATAATGGCTGAAAAACCGTGGTGGTGCTGCCGGTTCATTCCGCCCTCGCCATTCTTTCTGCTGGTGCCGGCCAAGCCGCCCGCCGCGATTGCTGTAGTGCCGCCGCCGTTGTCTTCGACAAATCGTGGCTTCTGGCGACGTCGGCGGTAGCGAATGCGACGGCACGAGACTCTTTCTCCTTCGTTTTATCCGACGCTGAAGCGACCCTTCATCCGCGTCGGATGATCGGTCGCAGACGTACGAGTACGCGCCCGGTGTCAGACGCACGCCAGACGACTCTTCCGCGAAAGCGAACGCCTTCAGGCGCTTTGCAGGCCGTTCGGGCTTGGACGCTCATGAGATGGAAATTGTGCAGCGACGAACGATCCTGACCACGACGTCATACGACCCGGGGTGAAGCGTCCTGACCTTCCGGGCCGGAAGCGTTCTTCAGGGAGATTGTGTACGCCGGCCCCCACGGTCGTAAAAGAGTCTCGGCACCGTCGCCGAATGCACGAGACGGCGCCGCGACGAGCCCGACGACGGCGGGTCAGGGAGAGCAGGAACGCGCGGAACATTCCCTGTTTTCTACCGTTCGGACGAAACAGCGCCCATGGTGCCGTCACCGCCCACGTCCCTTCGGCCCACTTATTCGAGCCTGCCGTCCCCAGAATGATGCCCGCACCGTACTTCATGGCACTGCGGCGAGTCGAGCGACGTGTTGAAGATTCCGCGTGACGTAATCCGCCGGACGACGCCTGTACCACCACAGAGGTTTCCCCAGCAGCCTGCGGGTTCAATACAGAGCCGGGGCATGCGGTTGTCGGGGCTGCACCGCTGTTGAGATAGTTATGGGTGCTGCCAGTGTGAGCGGATACGTGAAGTGATCGGGGATCCTCGCAAAGGCTGCCGTACATCGCACTCGACTGTAAAGACACCATAGGAGGGACTTCCCGCTCGGAAGCGTTATTGTCGGGAACGACCGCGGGGCCCGTTGTTCGGTGGCGCCCGCTGTACCGGGTCCTTCAGCCCGTGGTTCCCACCGCGCCCGCCGGGCCTGTGGTCCAGCGCACTGGCTGCACCCCGCGCCAGCCCGCGGCGCCGCGCAGACCACGATTGCCCTTCAGGGCCTTCACCGCTTTCTTCGATGGTCGACTTCTTACAGCGACCCGTTGACCACGGACTTGGAGCTGACGCTGTTCTGCGGCGCGAGCGCGATCGCCGCATAGCTGGTACCCCAGCGCTACGAACAGCGACAAGCGAGATGATGGTGGCCGGAGACGGCCTACGACTGACGATGCGATGCAAGAGATCCTCCTCCTCGAATGGCCGGTCCCACCCGGCCGGCGGCTGGAAACACCTCGATCCTTAGCGCGTCCGCCCGAGAGGTCAAGCCGCGGACGGGCCTAGGTCAGGGCGTCAGCGAGGCGCTCGAGCCCGACTCGATGACTTCATCCGGCGTCGCAAGCGACGAGACGCGCCCAGCCCGCACCCGCGGGCCAGAAACCCTTCGCCGGGAGCGACGACGAGGCCGTTGCTCCTGGAGCAGGCGCGACTGGCGTCACGCCCTCGGGCAGCCGAATCCAGACGTAGAACGTCCCCTCGCACGGCGCTGCGAGCGTCGCCCACGGTTGCGAGCACGCGCGGTCGCGGCGGCGCTCGTAGAGCTGCGCGCGCTCGGCGACCGTCTCCTGCGGACCGGTGAGCGCGGCGATTGCCGGCCTGCTGGACCGGGCGTGAAGATGCCCGCGCGGACGTGATCCTGAGCGTGGTCACGCGCGCGACGAGCTCCGGCGTTGCCGACGACGAAGCCGAGCCGCCAGCCGGCCATGCCGTAAGCTCTTCGACATCGAGAAGAGCTCGACCCCGACCTCCCGCGCACCGGGCTCGGCGAGGAAGCTGCTCGGCTCGCGCCCGTCGAAGACGAGGTCGCCGTAGCGCGAAGTCGTGGACGATCGCCGCGCCGGTCGTCACGCGCGAAGGCAATCGCATCCGCGAACACACCGTCGACGGACGGCAGCTGCCGTCGGGTTCGACGGGTAGTTGAGGAAGACGGCGGCGACGTGCTCGCGCGGAACGAGATCGAAGTCGCGGCGCGTAGCCGCGCTCGGGGTCGAGCGGCAGCAGCCCGAGCTCCGCCCCGGCGAGCGCGATCCCGGACGGGTAGTCCGGGTAGTACGGATCCGGCAGCAAGACCGTGTCGCCCGCGCTCGGCGAGGCAGAGGACAGAGCTCGACGAGCGCCGACTTCGTGCCCGGCACGACCGCGACCTCGCGTTCGGGATCGAGCGTCGACGCCGTACGTGCATGCGCGTACCGGTCGGCGAGCGACGGCCGCAGCTCGGCGCAGCCCGCGAACGGCGCGTACCCGTGCACGCGCGCCGTCTGCTCGCCGCGCAGACTCGACGAGCGCCTCGATCACGTGCGGCGGCGGCGGCACGTCCGGGGTTGCCGCGGCCGAGATCGATCGAGCGGCTCGCCGTCCTGCGCGGCCGCGTGCCTGCACCTGCGCGAGCAGGCGCACCTGAAGTACTGCTCGGGAAGGCGGTCGAGCCGGTTCGGGGCCGCTTCACGGCGCCGAGCATAGGGCGGGGCGGATCTCTCGCGCCCCGACTCCGGGACGTCCAGGACGGTGCAACCGCTCCGGTGAACGTTCCGTGTTCGTCGAGATTAACTCTTGACCGCCGAGAAGAAGATCCCGCGCCCGGCAGAAGCTCCGCAAATTCCGCGAATCCGCGCCGGCCGAGCTCGGCGCGCAAACGCTCGGACAGGCACGAGATCGGCGTCTCGTGCGCCGGCCGAGTAGGCGATCAACACGTGCCCGCTCGGCGCAACGACACGCGCAAGCTCGTCGAAGAACGGGATCATGTTTCCGAGCGTAACCAGGTCGAAGGCGCCGTCCCCGAACGGAAGCTTCTGCGCATCCGCTGACCTGGTAGGTGATCCGCGGCGAATCGGTGCACCCGTCGCGCCTCCTCGATCATCTGCGTCTGCCATGTCGGCGCCGACGACCTCAGCCTCGGGAAACCGCTCGGCGACGAGACGCGCGCACCGCGCCCGTGCCCGTGCCTAGGTCGAGCACGCGGCGCGGCGGCGTGTCGAGCGCGCTCGAGACCCGCTTCGACGGGCGCGAGCGTGTCCGACATGCGTATCCTCCCAGCGCAGGCGCCAGCTTGTCGAACTGTGCGCGCATCGGCAGTCGGAGGATCCGCCACAGGCACGGGCCGGCGGACGACGATGTCCGTGACGACGCGTGCGAAGCGCTGGCCGAGCGTCACGCGCTGCTCCAGGTGGAGCGAGCACGTGCTGGCCGGGCTGCGCCGCGAACATGTCCGCCGCGCTTCCTCGGTTGATCGCGATCGCGATGTTGCGATAGGAGTCTTCGTAGAGGACGATCTCGCCCGGTCGCGCGTCGGCGTACGTCCGCGCGGCGCGTCGCGTAGTAGCGCTCGCCGGCGAGCTCGAGCTCGAAGCGCATGCCCGGCACGACCCCGACACGATCGAGATCGTCGCGCGTCATGTTCGAGCTGCATGTTCCCGAAGCGGTCGACGTAGAGCGACGCTCGCATCGACGACGCCGCCGCCCACGACCGGCGTCGGCAGGTCGAGACGGACGAGCGCGTCCGGTCGACAAGCGGCGGCCCGAGCTCGGCCGGCTCGACGCCGAGCGCGAGGTGAGCGGCGGCAGGCGAGAAGAGATCGCGCCGTGGAAGGTCCTCGAAACGGGCTCGAGCGCGTACGCGGGATTGGCAAGCTCCGTGCGCGCTCGATTCCGCCGAGCTCGGCGGCAGGCACGAGCAGCCCGTTGTCCGGGCCGACGAAGAGACTCGCCGTTCCGCGTCGCGAATGATCACACGGCCGCTCGCTCGCTGCCGACGCCCGGATCGACGACGGCGAGGTGGACGCCGGACGGCATGATAGCGAAGCGTGTTGCGCAGGATCAGCGCGCCCCGGCAGGACCGGCCTGCGGCGCGATGCCGTGCGTGATGTCGATGATCTCGACGTCCGGCGCGATGCGCGTCGATCACGCCGTGGCACGTCCCGACGAAGTCGTCCGTGAGGCCGAAGTCGGTGAGGAAACGTGATGAAGCGGCGTTTCACGACTGCCGACGGCTATCGCCTCGACGGCCGCGACGAGCCCGTCGAGATCGTGCGACGCACGCCTCGGCGACGACGGTCAGGCCGACGCTCGCGCGCGACGCGCGACGTCTGCGGGCCGATCGACACGGCGGGCGCGCGCGCCGCCGACGGCGGCGTACGCGCGCGCGGCCGAGCCGGACGCGAGCACGACGACGTCGCCCGTCGGGCGGATCCGGCGCGAGCAGCCGCGTCGCGTACAGCGGCACGAAGTCGGCGCCGAGCTCGTCGATCGGCCCGCGCCGCGAGTTCTCCGGCCGCCGCGAAGAGCACGCGGCCCGCCGGGCGCGGGAACTCGGCGAGCAGCCCGTCCTGCGACGAGACGCGCGGGACGAAGCTCGGCTCGAGCCCGTGCTCGCGCAGCCGCTCGGCGGTGCCCGGGCCCGACCGCGGCGAGCCTCGGCAGGTTGCGCCCGCGGCGCGCGATCTCGTCCGCGCCGTTCGGGCTCGTGACGATCGACCCAGTCGTAGCCGTCCGCGTCGATCGGCTCGTCGGACGTGCGCTCGATCTCGATCAGCGGGCACTCGACGACCTCGTGCCCGGAGCTCTCGAGCCGCGCGACGAGCGGCCCGCCTGGTCGCGCGGTCGCGTGACGATCACCTTCACGCGTGCACGCCTCGCTGCGAAGCGTCGCGAGCTCGCGGCCGAGCGCCTCGGGATCGTCGCCGGTCACGCGGCGCACCCACGAGCCGTCCTCGGCGGCGACGAGCGCCGGTCAGCGTCGCTCCGTCGTGGATGCGCGGCGACCGGTGCGAGGCAGCCGCCGCCGACCGCCGCGACGCAGCTGCCGCTCGGCCTCGACGCGGCGCCGCGTCTCGGCGTGGTCGGCGGCTGCGACGAGCTCCTCCTCGCCCGCGCGCACCTGCAGCGCGAGCGCGCCCTGTCCCGCCTCGGGCAGCAGCTCGTCCGGATCGAAGCGCGCTGCCGATCTCGCCGCCGAGCCCGAGCCGGTCGAGGCCGCACGCGGCGAGCACGATCGCGTCGAGGCCCGCGCTCGCCGCGCTTGCGCAAGCGCGTGTCGATGTTGCCGCGCAGCGGCTCGATCGACAGATCCGGCTCGAGCGCGAGCAGCTGCGCGCGCCGGCGCACGGACGCCGTGCCGATGCGCATGCCCGGCCGCAGCTCGTCGGCGCCGCAGAGCGCGTCGCGCGGGTCCTCGCGCTCGAGGTACGCGCCGACGGCGAGGCCGTCCGTGTCGGTCGACGTCATGTCCTTCGCCGAGTGCACGGCGACGTCGATCGCGCCCGTCGAGCAGCGCCTCCTCGAGCTCCTTCACGAAGACGCCGCGCGCGCCGATCTCGCCGAACGGCTTCGTGCGGTCGCGGTCGCCCGCGGTCGTGATCGGCACGAGCGCGATCTCAGGCCCGGACGCCGCAGGCGCTCGGCGGCGAGGCTCGGCCTGGGTGAGCGCGAGCCTACTGCCGCGGGAGCCGATGCGGACGAGCACGACAGCTCGACGAGCCGGGCCTCGTCTGGCCGCAGCTTGCTGCCGCGCGGCCGGACACGCACGAACGGCGCTCGGGACCTGCACGGGCAGCGGCCGACCGGTCAGTCCGCGCGCGGCCTGTGTCACCGCTCGTCCTCGAGTCCGAACAGGTGCCGCACGGCGTCAGCATAGAGGACGCCATCGGCATGCCGCGGCGGCCTCTTTCATGCGCACCGTCGGCAGGTGCAGGAGCTTGTTCACGATCTGCGCGGTGATCGACTCGACGGCCGCGCGCTCCTCGCGTCGCTCGAGCTTCGCCTTCGACGAGCTCGGCGACGCGGATCGCCTCCGCGCGCGCACGCAGCGACGCGATCGCTCGGCACGACGTCGAGCGAGCGCCTGCCACGCGCGGAAGCGCTCCGCCTCGCCCGGCGACGATCGCCTCGGCGCGCTCCGCCTCGCGCCGCCGGCTCGGCGAGACTCGCCTCGACGACCGCCTCGAGGTCGTCGATGTCGTAGAGGTAGCAACCGTCGAGCTCGTTCATCGCCGGATCGATGTCGCGCGGGACGGCGAGGTCGATGAGGAAGAGCGGCCGCCGCGTGCCGCTCGCGCACGTCGTCGGCGCCGATCACGAACGCCGGGCGCGCTCGTCGCACGCGACGACGACGTCGGCGTGACGCGAGCTCGTCCGCGAGCTCGTCGAGCGGCAGCGCGTCGCGCGCCGAACCGGCCGCGCGAGCTCGCGCGCCGCGCTCGCCGGAACGGTTGCGCGACGGCGACGATCTCCGCGCCGCGCGCAGCGAGACGCTGCGCGCCGCAGGCTCGCCGACCTTGCCGGCGCCGACGATCGAGCACGCGCCGCCCGTCGAGGTCGCCGAACACCTGCTGCGCGAGCGCCGCGCCGGCGGAGGACACCGAGGCCGGGCTCTCCGCGATCGTCGTCTGGCGCGCGCGCTTCTTGCCGGCGTGCAGCGCGTCGTGGAAGAGCCGGTTCGAGCAGCGAGCCGGGCGCGCCGGCCTCGTAGGCGGCGCGAACCTGGCCGAGGATCTCGCCCTCGCCGGGCACGAGCGAGTCGAGCCCGCGCGGCGACGCGGAAGAGATGCAGCGCCGCCGCCTCGTCGGCGAGCCGATACGACGAGCGCCGCGACCTCGTCGCCGCCGCGAGCTGCGCGAGCGCCTCGAGCGCGCGACGCTTCGCCGTCGTCGCCGACGATGTAGAGCTCGGTGCGGTTGCACGTCGAGAGGCAGACGCCTCGCCGCTCTCCGCGAGCGTCGCGCGCGAGCGCCGCGGCCTGCGCTCGCGTCGAGCGCAACGCGCGCTCGCGCACCTCGACGGGCGCGTGGCGGTGCGAGATGCCGACGAGCGAGAGCCTCATGCGAAGTGGGTCGCCGGGAGCGCGAGCCGGACGACGATGACGAGCGCGAACGCCGGCGAGCGCGAGGTACGCGGCCCGGCGGCCGTGCCAGCCGTACGCGTAGCGAAGCGCGAGATACGACGCCGTACGCGAGCCAGGTCGCCGAGCGTCACGGCCATCAGCGCGTCGAGCCCGCCGCCTGTCTCCTCGAGCCGGACGACCCCGACGACGATGCCCGAGCGTGAGCGCCGGCAGCGAGACAGCGATCGTCCGCGCCGCCGAGTCCGTCCGAGCGTCTGCGAGCGACGGCGCCGGCAGGCGCAGGATCGCCGGCGTCGTGCCGCTTCGAGCCGCCGCTCCTGGAACGAGGTAGACGGCGGCGAGCGCGGCGGCGAGCGTGAACCCGGCGAACGCGGCGAGCACGAGGCCGACGTGGAGGACGAGGAAGACGTTCGAGTAGCGGCTGCGCGCCCCGAGCCTCGGTTCCGCCGCCGAGCCGCGCGACGACGAACAGCGCGGCCGCGAGCGGCATGACCGCGAGCCCGAGCAGCCGGTAGCGCGGCGCGGCAGCCCCAGATCGAGATACGCGGTGACGACGAGCCAGACGAAGAGGTTCGAGCGAGCCCGCCCACGTCGACCACGGGAAGCCGTCCGCGCGCGCGGCCTGCGCGATCGAGCAGCGCGGTCTGCGCGAGCCAGCCGATCGCGCACGCCCCACGTCGCGAGCCGCCCGGGCCGCCCGGGCGCGCGCGCCTCGCGGAAGTACGCGAACGCCGCCTCGCCGTAGGCGAGCAGCGCGGGCCAGAAGAGCAGCTCAGCCATCGCGCGCCTTCACCCGCTCGACGAGCTCCGCGAGCGCTCGCGCTCGAGCCGCGCGAGCTTCGCAGCGCATGATCACGACGTAGACGAGCACGACGACGAACACGACGAGGTACGCGGCGGCGACGTACTTCTCCTCGGTCGTCACGCGAGCAGCTCCCGCAGCTCGCGCAGCCGCGCGTCGAGCCGCTTCCCGGCGAGCTCGAGCTGGTACAGCGCGGCGAACGAGCGACGAGCATCGCGGCGAGGCAGACGCAGAACGTGAAGAACTGCGAGCCGGACATCTGCGGCCCGTGCCGGTTGAACGCCGACCGGGTGGATGTAGTCGCTCGCGAGCCGGATCGCGAGGAAGCTGATCGGGATCAGCACGACGCCGAAGAGCGCGTAGACCGCGCGAGAGGTTCGCGCGCTGCGGCCCGGCTCGACCGAGAAGCGGAGCATGAAGTACGCGCAGTAGAAGAGGAAGAGGACGAGGAAGAGCACGAGCTGCTTCGAGCTCCAGAGCCACCAGCTGGCCCCAGCGGAACTTGCGCCCAGATCGAGCCGGTGACGAGCGTCATCGCGCCGAAGATCACGCCCAGGTGGATCGCGACGTAGCTCTCGAGGTCGGCGCCCGGCCTTCCGCTTCCAGAGGTGCAGGAGCGCCTTCCACGCGCCCCAGCCGAAGCACGCGTACGCCGTCAGGGCGATCGGCACGTGGAAGTAGAAGATCTTCTGGTTCGAGGCCGTCCTCGTCGACGCGGCGCGTAGAAGAACGCGATCAGCGCGATCGCCGCGCTGAGCAAGCACGGCGGCGAGCGCCGCCGACGCAACGACGTGCGTTATTCCGTAACGACGTACTCAAAGGAGGCCCAGCGAGATGATCGCAAAGAGCGGCGTCGTAGAGCGCGAGAAACGCGAGGTAGCGCGCCGGGTGAGTCGGTCGACGCTCGCGCCGACGCCGCCGACGATCGACCGGGATCGCGAGCGGCAGGAAGAGCAGCGGCAGCAGCAGCTCCCGCGCGCGGCCGGCGACCGACATCGCCGCCACGAACGACGCCGACGGCGCAGATCCCGATGTCCGCGAGCGCGACGGCGGCGACGGTCGCGCCGTCGATCCCGGAGAAGAAGAGCGCGAAGACGCGGCAGCGCGACGACCTCGGCGAGCGACGAGGAACGCCGAGTGCAGCGAGCGCCTTCGCCGAGCCAGATCGCGCTGCGGTCGCACGGGCGCGAGCACGAGCCCGTCGAGCAGCCGCTCTGCTCGCGCTCGGCGACGAAGCGCGCGCGAGAGGCCGAGCAGCGCGGTGAAGACGATCGCGACCCAGAGCAGCCCTACGCCGGCGAGCTCGTGCTGTCCCGCGCGGCAGCGCGAAGTGGAAGATCGACGAGCGCCGCGACGACGAAGAGCAGCATCGCCGGCAGCGTGTCCCGCGCCCGCAGCTCGCAGCAGCAGGTCCTTGCGCGCCAGCGCGGCGACGTCGGCGAAGTACCGTCTCATGCGAACGCCAGGCCTCCGGTCGCGAGCGGCTCGAGCCGCCCGGGTCGTGCGTCGCGACGACGAAGGTCGCGTCTGCCGCGCAGCTCCGCGAGCTCGCGGTCGAGCAGCGCGGCGCCCTCGTCGTCGAGCGCGCTGAACGGCTCGTCGAGGAGCAGCAGCTCCGGCTCGTGGAGCAGCGCGCGGCAGAGCGCGAGCCGCTGCAGCATCCCGCGCGAGAACGAGTCGTGCCCGCTCGTTGCGTGCCGTCCCAGAGATCGAACCGCTCGAGCAGCATCCCGATCCGCTCCCGCGCGCTCCGGGCACGCGGTACAGGCGCGCCGTAGAGGTCGAGGTTCTCGAGCGCGGTCAGCTCGCGGTAGACGAGCGGCTCGTGCGCGAGGAAGCCGACGCTGCTCGCGCAGGCGGCTCGACCTCGAGCTCGCCCGGCGGTCGGCGACGAGCAGCCCGGCGACGAGCCGCAGCAGCGTCGTCTTGCCCGAGCCGTTCGGTCCCGGTGACGAGCAGGAACCCGCCGCGCTCGACGTCGAGGTCGAGCCCGTCGAAGACCCGCTTCGACGCCGTAGCCGGCGTCGCGAGGCCGCGCGCGCGGATCACGAGCGAGACGTCCAGCGAGCACGAAGGCGAAGAACGCGACGCTGATCACGCCGTTCATCGTGAAGAACGCCGCGTTCGAGCCGGCGCAGGTCGCCCGGCCGGACGAGCGAGTGCTCGTAGGCGAGCAGCACGGCGACCGCGGCGACGCCGAGCCAGTACCAGACGCCGACGGTCGAGGCCGAGCGCCGACGACGACGAGCAGCGCGACGGTCAGCGACGTGCAGAGCGCGCGCGCCGACGAACGCGCCGCGCACGCCGAACCGCGTCGCCCACGAGTGCAGGCCCTGCGCGCGGTCGATCGTCGACGTCGAAGAGCGCGTAGAAGAGGTCGAAGCCGGCGACCCAGAACGCGACCGCGCCGCCGAGCGCCCACGCCTGCCAGCGGCAGCTTGCCCGTGATCGCCACCCAGGCGCCGATCGGCGCGAGCCCGTCGACGGCGCCGAGCCAGAGATGGCAGAGCCACGTGAACGCGCTTGAGGTACGGGTAGATCGACGAAGCCCGACGACCGGGATCGGCCAGAGCCAGCGCACGATCGGGTCGAGCTGCCAGACGGCGACGAGGAAGACGGCGAGCGACGCGGCGCAGAAGACGCACGACCTGCGCCGTCGTCAGCAGCGCCGCGCGGCAGCTCGCGCGCCGCGGTGCGCGGGTTGCGCGCGTCGATCCGCGCGTCGATCAGCCGGTTGAGCGCCATCGCGAGCGAGCGAGCGCCGACCATCGCGACGGTGATCCAGAGCAGATCGTGCGCGCGTCGGGCACGCCGTCGACGGCGAGCAACGCGCCGACGTAGGCGAACGGCAGCGCGAAGACGCGTGTGCTCGATCTTCACGAGCCGACGCGAAGCGGCCGGCAGGACGTGCGACCGCGCTCATGGCTCACGTCTGCCGGTGGCGCGGCCGTGCTGTCGCCGGCGAGCAGCTGCGAGCGCGTGCGCGAGCGCCGGCCGGAGCACTGCGAAGCCGTCGCGGCAGCCGCCGGGCGAGCCGGGGAGGTTGACGACGAGCGTCGCGCCGACGGACGCCGGCGACGCCGCGCGAGAGCAGGCGCGTGCGGCGTCTTGGCGATCGAGTCGGCGCGGATCGCCTCGGCGATCCCGGGCGCCTCGCGCTCGAGCACCGTCGCGCGTCGCCTCGGGCGTGACGTCGCGCGGCGCCGAGCCCGGTGCCGCCGGTCGTCAGCACGAGCGGCGCCGTCCGGCGGCGAGCTCGACGATCGCGGCGGCGATCTCGTCCGCGCTCGTCAGGGACGACCCGCCGCTCGACCTCGTAACCCGTCCGCCGCGAGCAGGCTCCTCGAGCAGCGTCGCCGCTCGCTGTCCTCGCGCGTCGCCCGCCGACGACGCCGTCCGGAGACGGTGAGCACGGCCGCCCTCACACCGGCTCCTTCGTCTTCTCGACGAGCGCACGTCTGTCGATCGACCATCTCCTTGTCGATCGCCTTCGCCATGTCGTAGACCGTCAGCGCGGCGACCGAGGCGGCGGTCGAGCGCCTCCATCTCGACGCCGGTCTGCGCGGTCGTCTCCACGGTCGCCGGTGATCTCGACGGACGCCGTCCTCGCACGATCGACCTGACCGTCGATGCTCGTGAAGCGGCAGCGGATGGCACAGCGGGATCAGCTCGCGCGTCCGCTTCGCTGCCATCGATCGCCGGCGAGCTGCGCGGTGACGAGCGCGTCGCCCTTCGGCAGCTCGCGCAGCCGGCGCGGCGGTCTCCGGCGCCATCCGCACGCGCGCCGGCGCGACCGCGCGCCGGCGCGAGAGCGGCTTGCCGCCGACGTCGACCATCCGGACCGCGCCGGACTCGTCGACGTGCGAGAGCTCGCTCATCGCGGCGCGACGCAGCGCGAGCGCGCGCGATCGAGCGTCGGCGCAGCTGCAGCGGCGATCCACGCCGCGAGGTCGTGCTCGCGCACGTGCGGCCGGATCGCCTCGAGCCGCGCGCGCCGCTCCTCCGCCGGCAGCTCGATCAGCGCCGCGTGGATCGCCTCCGGCCTGCCCGGCCGACGTCGAACGGATTGACCGTCAGCGCCCACTCGCCGAGCTCCTCGTGCGCGCCGGCGTTCTCCGAGAGGACGAGCACGCCGTCGCGCTCGTTCACGAGCGGCGCCTCCTTGGCGACGAGGTTGAGCCCGTCGAAGATCGCGTTCACGAGCAGCACGTCGAACTGCTTGTAGGCGGCGACCGACCGCGGGAAGTTGTCGTCGATCTGCAGGTCGATCGGCATCCAGCCGTCCTGCTGGAAGCGGTCGTTGACCGCGGCGCGCCTCGCGCTGGATCGCGCCGAGGTACTCGGCGTACTCGGGGATGTCCTGGCGCGACGGGTCGAGCAGCGCGAGCATGGCCAACGCGGCCGTGCATCTCCGGATGCGCGTCGAGGTAGAGCTCGAACGCCCGGAAGCCGCGCACGATGTTCTTCGACGGATCGGTGCGGTCGACGCGCAGGATCGAGCTTCTCGGCCGGTCGCGCGCAGATGCTCGCGTCCCGCCGCGAGCACCGCCGTCGCTCGCGTGCGAGCTCGTCGAACTCCGCGGGTCGACCGAGATCGGCGCGCGCGGTGACGGCGATGCGCCGCCGTCGTAGCCGACGACGTCGCGCGCCGCAGTCGGCAGCCGCGCCGACGATGTCCTCGCGCCGCGCGCAGGAAGTTGCGCGCGCCAGCGGCGCGTGTGGAAGCCGACCACGTCGTTCGCGAGCAGGCCGTCGTGGATCGCGCGGCCGGATCGTGCGCGGCAGCACGCGCCAGTAGTCCGGCCTCGCGGCCACGGGATGTGGACGAAGTGCGACGAGCCGCGCGTCCGGCCGCGCTCGCGCACGAACCGCGGCGCGAGGTAGAGGTGGTAGTCGTGGAAGAAGACCGGCGCGTCCGGCTCGCGCGTCGAGCTCCTCGAGCGACCGCGTCCGCGAACGGCTCGGTTCACCGGCGACGTAGCCCTCGACCCACGCGTGGTGCAGCGCCGTGGTCGATGGTTCGGCGCGTGCGCGAGGTCCCAGAGGTAGTGCTGGAGGAACCACAGCGTCGGGTTCGCGAACGACGTTGTAGAACCAGTCGTACGCCTGCTGCGTCGTGCGCGACGAGCCGCAGGCGGTACGGCGAGCCGTCGCGCGCCGATCTCGTCGAACGGCGCGCCGCCGTGCTCTCGACGCGACGACGCGGTCCTCGTCGGTCATCGCGCTCGCGATCCACGTGACGTCGTGGTGCGAGACGAGGCTGCGCAGCGCGGTGACGAGCCCGCCGCCGCCGCGCGCGCGCGACGCGCTCGCCGTCCGCGTCGCGGCGCGAAGCGTCACCGGGCCGCGGTTGGAGACGACGATCAGCTTCCGGCGCGTGCGCCATGCCGGCGAGCCTATCCCGGCGCCGTAGGCTACCTCTGCGCGCGACGGTGGCGAGCTCGACGCCGCCGTGTCGTTGCCCAGTCAAGCGGTTGAAGAGCGCGCAGCCAGTCGCGCAGCAGCGCGCGGCGTCAGGAAGTGGCGTCCGGCACGTACTCCTTGCCCGCGCAGCGCTCGCAGCCGCGCGCCTCGCCGGGTCGGCGCAGGATCTCGAGGCACGCCGCGGCGCACTCGTCGGCGGAGTCGACGAGCCAGCCGGTCTCGCCGTCCGTCGATCTGCGACGACGATGCCGCCGACGCGGCCGGCGACGGTCGGCCGCGCCTTCCAGAGCGCCTCGCTGACGGTGAGGCCCGAAGCCCTCGCGGATCGACTTCTGGATCGACGGCGCGGAGTGCACCTGGAACGCGTTGACCTCGACCGAGCCGACGTTGTTCAGGTTCGAGAGGATGTAGATGTCCGGGTCGCCGGCCGCGTACGTCGACGGTCTGGTTGTAGTACTCCCAGCCCTCCGGGATCGTCGTGCGCCATCGAGCCGACGAGCGCGAGCTGCACCTCCGGGAACTCGCTCTTCACGCAGCCGGTAGGCGTCGATGACGCCGAGCGGGTCCTTCCACGGGTCGAAGCGCGAGACCTGCGTCAGCAGCGGCCGCTCGACGTCGATGCCGAACTGGTCGACGATGTACGCCGCGTCCTCGGGCGAGAGCGCCATGTTCTTCGGCGCGAGCGGGTCGATCGCCGGCGGCCAGATGTATGCCGGCGGCAGGCCCGTGCGCGCCGCGGCACGTACTCCGGCATGTGGAAGATCGTCGCGTCGTAGCGCGGATCGACGGCGAGCAGGAACTCCGAGCACCGTCCTGGTTCGGCGTCGAGAGGTCGATGTGGCCGCGCCAGATCCACTGCGCCTTCGAGTCGGGAAGTAGTCGATCAGCCCGACCGGCTGCGGGTCGTGGACGATGACGAAGTCGTAGTCGTCCGTCGAGCTCGCGCGCGTTCAGCTCCTGGTAGCGGCGGAAGATCTCCTGCTGCGTCTCGCGTCAGCCCCTGCGGGTTGCCCTGCAGCGCGTTGTGGATCGTCTTCGTCACGTTGAAGAACTCGTCGGCGCCGCGGATGATCCGCCACTCGACCTCGAGCCCGGCGTCCTGCCATCAGCGGGACGAGCGTGTAGTTGATCTCGGCGACGCCGCCGCCGAACGCGGTCGCGGAGAGGTGGAGCGACCCGCGCTGCCCGGCGAGCGGCTCCGCGAGCGCGCCGGATCTCGTCCATCAGGCCCGCGCGTCGCAAGCGAGCGCGTAGTCGGCCGAGCGACTTGTGGCCGACGTTGACGAGCTGGAGCAAGCGGCGGGCTGTACGCGAGTCGAGGACCTTGACGAAGCGCAGCCGCGAAGCCGCGGCCCCGCGGGCCGCGGGACGGGACTGAACTCGTCCGCGATCGCGCGGATGATCGCGATGCCGAGCCCGCCCTCGGTGAGGTGTCTCGAGGTCGCCGCAGCTCGCCGTCGTCGGCCGGATCGAAGCCCTCGCCCTCGTCGTTCACCTCGATGACGAGCCGGTCGTCCGTAGAGCTCGTACGCGATCTCGACCGAGCCATCCGCCGCCGGCGTACGCATGCCTGACCGAGTTCGACGCGGCCTCCGTGAGCTGCGAGCTTGAGGTCGGCGACGCAGCTCGTCCGAGATGCGGCCGGAGCCGGGCCAGCCCGGTGAGGGCGAGCCGGCAGAGCGTGATGTACTCGGGCCGCGCCGGAATCGTCAGTCGCGGACAACCGGCGGCCACGGAGCGTCCGCACGCGAGGTCTTGGCCGTGTTCGTTCGGCGATCGCCATTCGAGGTTCGTAGCCTACCCACAGGTTTCTCCGTCCAAACCTGCTCCTACCTATTTCAACCGGAGTTGCGTCAGTTGCTACTTCGTCCCGAGGGTTCTTGCCCTCGCCGGCTGGAACAAAACGCTCGTCCGCGCCTCCGTCCGTTTCCACGGGAAAACGGGCGGGCGGCAGCCGAAGCGTGAAGGTCGTCCTGCCGGCGGTGGAGTCGAGCCTCGAGCGTCCGCCCATCGCCTCGGCAAAGCTCGCGCGCGATCGCGAGCGCCCAGCCCGCTGCCGGAGGCCCGTGGCTCCGTCGACGCGATAGAACCGCTCGGAAGACCTGCGCGGCATGCTCGGCCGGGATGCCTGGCCCGTCGTCCTCCCGACGAGCGAGCTCCCGACCTCGACCGCGACGCGAGACACGCGTCCCGGGCGGCGTGTGCTTGAGCGCATTCTCGAGCGAGCGCGCGGCCGATCCGGACGACCCGCTCCTCGTCCCCGAGCGCGTAGCCCTCGCCGGCGTCCAGCTTGAGCGTCGTGCGCGGTCGCAATCGCGACCGCGCGAAACTCGTCGTGCAGATCGGTCGCGCAGCTCGCTGCCAGTCGATCGGGCGCGCGCTCGATGTGCATCCTGCCCGCATCCAGGCGGGTCAGAGTCGAGGAGGTCCTCGGCGCAGGCGCTGGAGCCGGTCGACCTGGCTCGCGCATCGTCTCGAGGAACTCGCGTCGAGTCGACTCCTCGTCCAGCTCCTCGTCGGTCATGAGCTCGAGGAAGCCGGCGCAGCGAGAAGAGCGGCGTTCGCAGCTCGTGCGAAGCGTTGCCGACGAACTCGCGGCGCGCGCGCTCGAGCTGCGAGAGCCGCAGCCGCATCCGGTCGAACGGCGCGCGCGAGCTGCGCCGAGCTCGTCGTCGCTCTTGATCGACGACCGGCTGGTCGAAGCGACCGGCCGCGATCGCGCTCGGCTGCGACCTCCAGGCGCCTGATCCGGCGCGCGAAGAGGTACGCGAGCGCCGTAGCCCGACGCACAACGCGAGCAGCGAGCGCAAGCGACGCCCGCCTCGAGCATGCGCCGCTGGACCGTGGCGACGTTCGCCGAGCGCGTCATGGAGCGAGGCGCGAGAGCAACACCGACCGGCGCGCACGGCCACCATCGACACGGGTCTCGCCACCTCGGCTCACTCCGTATCGGCCCCGGTGGACGATGCCGGAGACCTCGGTCCGGACGCGTTCGCCGCGCTGCTGGGCGACGGGATCTCGATGTCACGTCGATCGAGTAGGTCGGGTCGCGAGTCGGCGAACGTCGTCAGCGAGACCGTCGGTGAGCCGCCGACGCAGGCCTGGCGTTCGCCCGTAGACGACGACGCGCGTCGGCAGGCCCGGTCAGACCAGCGCTGCGCCTCAGTCGAAAAGTCGAACGACTCGGTGCCGAGACCTCGCCCGCGATCGACGGCATCGCGTCTCCGGAGCTGGTCGAGCTTCGTGTCAGATCAGGCGCTGCCGAGCGACGGCACGACGATCAGGTAGACGAGCGCGAGCGCCAGCGCGACGACGACGAGCGAGCGCGAGCGCTGAGCCGCGCGCCGACGCCGCTGAGCGGGTTCATCCGTTCGCGAAAGCGGTAGCCGACGCCGCGCACGGTGAGGATCGAACTCCGGCTCGCGCGGATCGCGCTCGAGCTTCTCGCGCAGGTGGCGGACGTGGACGTCGATCGTCCGCGGCTCGCGGTAGTCCGAGCCGCCCCAGAGCGCCTCGAGCAGCGCCTGCGCGCGAGAACACGCGCCCGGGTGCGGCCGCCAGCGTCGCGCAGGAGCTCGAACTCGACGTACGTCAGCTGCATCGGCTCGCCGCGCGACCTCGACCGTGCGGCGCGGCGAGGTCGATCCGCAGCGCCGCCGACGTCGATCGACCTCGTCGCCGTCGGCGCCCTGGTGCGGCGGCAGCTGCGCGCGCCGGAGCAGCGCGCGCACGCGGCTGCGGAACTCGCGGATCGAGAACGGCTTCGTGATGTAGTCGTCGGCGCCGAGCTCGAGCCCGACGCACCTTGTCGAGCTCGTCGTCGCGGGCGGTGAGCATGATGATCGGCACGGTGCTCCGCGCGCGCAGCCGCTTGCAGACCTCGAGCCCGTCGAGCTGCGGCAGCATGATGTCGAGCACGACGAGGTCGACGGCGTTCTCCTCGGCGAAGCGGTCGAGCGCCTCCTCGCCGTCGCGGGCCTGGACGACCCGGAACCCGTCGCGCTCGAGCGGGTACGTGAGCAGCTTCTGGATCGGCGTCCTCGTCGTCGACGAGCAGGATGGTCGGCTGCGGTCTCGGACATATACAGGCCTGGCCGGCGACGGGCAACCGGCACTGTACTATAGCCCGGCATGTCCGCGCGCCCGCCACGCGCCGCGCGCCGAGCGCGGCGCGGCTCGCTCGAACGGCCGATCAGCGGGCCGCACCTACCGCGGCAGCACTGGCTCCTCGTCGCCCTCCCGCTGCTCGCTCGCGGCGTTCAGCGGTCGCGCCGGCCGGCGCCGCTGCGCGCCGCCCGACGCTGCCGCCTGCCTTCGACCGACCGCGGCGCCGTGCAGCTCGCGACCGACCTGGCGGGTGAGCATCCCGACCGCTCGCCCGGAGACGAGCCGGGCGCGCACGGCGCGGCCAGCCTGGTTCGCGCGACCAGCTGCGGCCGTACGGCTTCGCCGTCCGCGCCGGACTCGTTCGACGGCGACGGTCGCCGGCCGCGGCGAACTGTCACTTCGTGAACCTCGGTCGCCGTCGCGCCCGGCGCTCACCTCGACGATCGTCATCGTCGCGCACCGCTGACAACAGCGGCAGCGGCGCGGGCGCCAACGACAACGCCTCGGGCACGGCGGCCCTGATCGAGCTCGCCCGCTCGTACGCGAACCCGGCGGCCGCGTCGACGGCGCCGTCGACGTCGCCGACGCGTGCGGCCGCGCACACGCTCGTCTTCCTCTCGACCGACGGCGGCGCGTTCGGCGGCATCGGCGCGGCGCACTTCGCGCGAGCACTCGCCGCTCGCCCGGGACGCTCGTCGCGGTCATCGACCTCGACGCGATCGCCGGCCCGGCACGCGCCCGGTTGAGTTCGCAGGCGACACGCCGCGGATGCCCAGCACCGAGCTGCTCGCGACGGCGGCGCGACGCGTGCTCGAGCAGCAGGCGCGAGATGACGCCAGGCGGCCCGAGCGCGCTCGCGCAGCTGCTCGACCTCGGCCTTCCCGTTCAGCTTCTACGAGCAGGCGCCGTTCCTCGCGCAGGGGATCTCGGCGGTCGACGCTCACCTCGGCGGGCGACCGTCCCCGAACGCGGTCGGGGACACGCCGGCGCGGCCTCGACAGCAGCGCATGCCGCACGGCTGGAGCGAGCTCGGGCGCGCGTGCGCAGCAGCTTGCTCGGCTCGCTCGACGACGGGCGTCGAGCTCGCGCCGGGACACCACGTACGTCTACGTTCGGCGCGCGGATCGTCCGCGGCTGGGCGATCGAGATCGTCCTCGTCGGCTGCGCTCCTCCCGCTTCTCAGCGGCCGACGGTCGACCTGTTCGCCCGCTGCACGCAGGCGTCGCCGCATGCAGCGTCTGCCGGCCGTGCTGCAAGCTCGGGAGCCGATCTCTTCTGGCCGATTCGTCCTGATCGCTCTGCTCGGGCTCCTCGGGCTGGCCGGCTGCTGGCCCGCACAGCGTCGACCGAGGCCCGGCCGATCGCCCGACTCGAGCAGCGCGCACGGACTGGCCCGTGGTCGGCCTCGAGCGTGTTCGCTGGGCTCGTGGCGCTCGCGGCTGGCTCGTCACCGCGGCGACCGCAACTGACGCCGCGACGGCACGATCGACCGCGAACGAGGAGCTGACTGCTACTGCGCGGCGCTGCTCGGCCCTCGCGATCGTCGTCGCTGCTCGTCGTGTCGCTGAACGCGTTCGCGCTCGTCTTCCTCCTCCCGTCCCTCCACGCATGGCTCTGGCTGCCGCATGCTCGGGCGACCGGCCGCTCGCCGCGCGCTGGGCGTGCTGCGCCGGGCTCGCTCGGACCCGCGCTGCCTCGTCTGGCGAGTTCGCGATTCCGCTTCGAGCCTCGGCTTCGACGCAATCGTGGTACCTCCTCGCCCTGACCGCGGTCGGCTGTGCCGGTCGCACTCGTCCGCGCCTGCCTCGCCTGGGCGTCGCTGCGGCGCGCGCAAGCTGGCGCGCGTCGCGGCGGCCGGCTACGCGCCCTACCCGGCGGCCGAGGAGCGAGCGCGCCGCCGCGGCCCGATCCGGCGATCCGATCCGCCAGGCGTTTCTTCTCGTCGCGCGCATCGCCGGCGGGCGACGGAGACGCGCAGGACGACGACGTCGACGCCGCAGGGCGACATAGCCGAGAGCAGCGCAGATAGCGGACCGGAGCGTGCCGGCCCGAGCTCGCCCTCGCCCGCCAGGACGCTCGCACGAGGGCGTCCGCCGCGGCGGCGCGCGGGCGATCATGTGCGACTCCTGCCCGTCGAGCGGCTCGAGCAGCGACGCGGTCGTCCGTCGGACCGCGAGGCGTGCGCGCAGGAACTTGCTCGCGCTCGCGGGTTCCTGCCGCACGGAGCCGCCGAGCGCTCCTGAGCAAAGGCCGGCTCGGGGTCGCGTGCACCCTGAAGCAGCGCGAACGGCGGGTCGCACGAACAGCTCGAAGCAGACGAGCGACGAGACGGGGTTCCCGGGCAGGCCGAACACGAGCGTGCCGTCCCGCACGCCGAACGAGACCGGCTTTGCCCGGCTTCGACGGCGACCTTCCAGAAGACCTCCTCGACGCCGAGCTCGGCCTCGATCGTTCGGACGAGGTCGTGCGGTCCGCACCGGAGACGCCGCCCGAGGTGACGAGCGCGTCCGCACGTCGAGCCCGCGCTCGAGCGCCGCGCGGTGCGCGGCCTCGTCGTCCGGCACCGATCGGGCAGTGACTGACGCACGCCCGCGGAAGTGAGCGCCGCCGCGAGCATCGACAACCGTTCGCCCGCAGAATCTGGCCTTGGGCTCGAGCGACGATCGCGCCGCCAGCTGCGTTCCAGTCCGTCCGCGTCGAGGCGACGCGTCTGCATGCGCGCCGCTCTGGCAAGTAGACGACAGCCGACGCCGGCGATGCTGCGAGCAGCGCCCAGCTCGTGCCGGCACGAGACGTCTCCGCGCTGACGAACACGTGGTCGCCGCGCGAGATGCTCCGCGCGGCTGAACGCCGCTCGGCGAGCCAGATCGGACATCTCGACGGATCGTCTTGCTCGATCCACGCGCTTCCGATCATGCAGTCGCATCGCGGCGTCTCATCGTTCAACGGCATCGACGCCCCGGGCTATGCGGCGCCGATCGCTGATCGCCATCGCCTCACCGGCTCGCGAGCGCGCGCGTGGCGCAGGGCGACCCGCCGCGATGCCGATCCAGGCGCATCGGCAAGCGCCCGGGCGTGTAACGTCTGCGCGGACGGCAAACCCGATCCATCGCCGAGCTGGGAAACGGCGGCAGGTCGACCGCGCGGCGCGTCGCGTCCGCGCGAGCACGCGGCCTACGCCGCTGCGGCGAGCGCGAACGCGTCTCGGCCGGAAGCGGCCGTACGCGCCGAGGATCTCGCCGCAAGCGCCTCCTCGATCGTGAGCAAGCGTCGCCATCGAGCGACCGCATACTAGGCGGCCGTGATCTCGGTCGTCGTCCCCGTCCACAACGAGGAGCGCAGCGTCGCGCTCCTGTACGAGGAGCTCCAGGCCGCGCTCGACCCGCTCGGCGAGCGCGTGGGAGGCCGTGTACGTCGACGACGGCTCGACCGACGGATCGTTCGGCGCGCTGACGCGTCTGCACGCGCGCAGCGACAACGTGCGCGTCGTCCGCCTGCGCCGCAACTTCGGCAAGGCCGCGGCGCTCGCACGCCGGCTTCGCGCAGGCCGCAGGCGAGCTCGTCGTCACGATCGACGGCGACCTCCAGGACGACCCGTCGGAGATCCCGCGCCTGCTCGCGAAGCTCGAGGAGGGCTTCGACCTCGTCTCCGGGCTGGAAGACGCGGCGGCGCGACCCGCTGACGCGGCGGATCCCGTCGCAGATCTTCAACTGGGTCGCAGGCTGGATGTCGGGCTCCGGCTGCACGACATGAACTGCGGCCTCAAGGCGTACCGGGCGGAAGTCGTGCACAGCCTCGTCGCTCTACGGCGAGCTGCACCGCTTCATCCCCGTGCTCGCGCACGAGCAGCGGCTACCGCGTCGCGGAGCTGCCCGTCAACCACCGGCCGCGCGAGCACGGCCGCTCGCGCTACGGGCTCGAGCGCTACCTGCGCGGCTTCCTCGACCTGCTCACGGTCTCGTTCATGGGCCGCTACCGCGCACCGGCCGCTGCACCTCTTCGGCGGCGCTCGGCCTCGCTGCTCGGCGCTGATCGGCTTGCGGTCATGCTCGTCTACCTCGACGATCGTCAAGCTCACCGGGCATGCGATCGGGCAGCGGCCGCTGCTGACGCTCGGCGTCCTGCTCGTCGTCGTCGGCATGCAGTTCTTCACGCTCGGTCTGATCAGCGAGATGATCACGAGCCACCACGAGCGAGCGTGCTGCGCACGCGAGCAGCGCGACGCGCACGTCGAGGAAGTGCTCTCGTAGCAGAGCGCTTGCGCGTCCTCTACTTCGGCACGTACGAGCGCGACTACCCGCGCAACGCGCAGGTGATCTCGTGCTTGCGCACGGCCGGCGTCGAGGTGGTCGAGCGGCACGCGTCGGTGTGGGAGGGACGCGAGCACAAGTTCGCTGCAGGCCCGCGCGGCGCTGCGGCTCGCCGCGCGCCGAGCTGCGTCTGCTCCGGCGCGCGACGCGAGCGACTTCGACGCGCTCGTCGTCGGCTACCCGGGCCACTTCGACCTGCCCGCGGCGAAGCGCGCCGCGCGCGGACGGCCCGTCGTCTTCAACCCGCTCGTCTCGCTCGCGCGACACGCTCGTCGAGGACCGCGCGCGCTTCCGCGCCGGGCTCGCGTCGCGCGCACGCGTGCTCCGCGCGATCGACCGCGCAGCGTTTCGCGCCGCCGACCTCGTCGTCGCGGACACCGAGGCGAACGCGCGCGCTTCTTCCGCGAGCTCGGCGCCGCGGCGCGTCGACGGTCTGCTTCGTCGGCGCGGAGGAGCGCGTCTTCCGGCCGGGCTGGCAGCCGCCGGCGCCTTCACCGCGCTCTTCGTCGGCAAGCTGATCCCGCTGCACGGGCTCGAGACGATCCTCGACGCCGCGCGGCTCGCGCCCGAGCTCCGTTTCGCGATCGTCGGCAGCGGCCAGCTCGACACGCTGCTCGAGGCGCGTCCGCCGAACGTCGAGTGGCGTCGCGTGGGTCGACTACGAACGGCTGCCGGACGAGCTGCACGCGCGCAGGCTGCGCGCTCGGGATCTTCGGGACGTCGGCGAAGGCGCGGCGCGTGATCCCGAACAAGGTCTTTCAGGCGCTCGCGTGCGGCACGCCGGTCGTCACCGCCGACACGCCCGCGCGCGCGCGAGCTGCTCGCGACGGGAGAGCGCGCTGCTCGTTCCGCCGGGCGACCCGCAGGCGCTCGCCGCCGCAGTGCGGCAGGCTCGCCGGCGACGGAGCCCTGCGCGCGAGCGCATCGGCGCCGGCGGGCTGACCGCGTACCGCGAGCACGCGAGCGAGGCGATACTCGGCGCACGATGGCGCGCGCTCGATCGAAGCAGCTCCTCTAGCGGTCTGGCTCGCCGTCCGCGGCGTTCGCGGCTGGGCTTCGGCGCGCTGTCGATGCTCCGCCACCGCTCGTTCGAGACCGGCCGCTTCGACCTCGGGAACATGGTGCAGGCCGTGTGGTCGACCGCGCACGGCCATCCGCTGCGCGTGACGAACGCTCACACGGCGAGCAGGTCGTTCGGCTCGGCGCGCACATCGACCCGGTGCTCGCGCTGCTCGCGCCGCTCTGGTGGCTCTGGCCGAGCCCCGACCTGCTGCTCGTCGCCCAGGCGGTGGCGATCGCGCTCGGCGCGCTGCCGGTCTACTGGCTCGCGCGCAAGCACCTCGGCTCGAGCCGTGCGGGCGTCGGCTTCGCGCTCGTCGTACCTCGCTCTACCCGCCGACGACGTGGCTCGCGCTGAACGAGTTCCATCCCGGTCGCGCTCGCGATGCCCGCGCTGCTCTACGCGTTCTGGTACCTCGGACGAGGACCGGCTCGCGCCGTTCGCGCCGTTCGCGCTGTTCGCGGCGATCTGCCGCGAGGACATCCCGCTCGTGCTCGCCGGGCTACGGCGTCTGGTACGCGCTCGCGCACGGGCGCCGCGCCGATCGGCGCCGCGATCGCCGCGACGCGGGCGTCGCGTGGACGCGCGATCGCAGCCGGCGTCCTCGTTCCCGCACTTCGGTCGCGGGCAGAGCACGCTTCTCGGGGCGCTACAGCGAGGCGCGCGCCGGCGCTGGGCGATCCGGCCGCGCGCTCTCCGCGCTCGCGTTCGACCACGCGGGCGTCCACTACCTGCTCGACCTCGTCCTGCCGCTCGCAGGCCTGTGCCTGCTCTCCCCGATCGCGCTGGCCGCAGTGCCGGCGCTCCTTCTGAACCTCCTCTCGGCGACGCCGACGCAGACGTCGATCCACTTCCACTACACGGCCGCGGAGATCCCGCCGCTCGATCGCGGCGGCCGTGCTCGGCGGCGCACGGCTGCGCGACCGGCTGGCGCGTTCCTGCCGCGTGCGACAGTCGCGCTCGTGGCGGCGCTCGTCGGGCAACTACCTCGCTCGGCGCGATCCCGGTCTGGCGCGAGCTGCCCGGGCGGCGAGACGCTGCAGGCGCGCGCGGCGTCGTGAGCGCAGCACGACCGCGCTGGCCGCGCGCGCGCTGCAGGCTGATCCCGCCGCAACGCGGTCGTCAGCGCGACGAACTCGCTCGGCGCGCACCTCTCGGCGCGGCGGCGCGTCCTCAGCTTCCCGTTCATCGAGGATGCGACGTGGGTCGCGGTCGACGAGACGCGTCCCGGCTACGCGGACCGCCTCGCGCCGCTTCCGACGGCAGTGCAGGTCGTGTGGCTGCGGCGCAACCCGGCGTGGCGGCTCGTCTTCGAGCGCGACGGCGTACTGGTCTTCCGGCGCGTGCTGCCGCGCTTAAAGCGGAACGGTCTGCCGCAGAAGGTACGCGCACAGCGCGAGCGAGAGGAGCGCCGCCGGCTCGTCGTCCTCCGCCGCTGCGAGCGGGAACGCCCAGCACGACGTACCAGACGACGAGGTAGGGCGCCGCGAGCAGAAGCGCGCACGTCGCAAGCCCGAGCCGCGCGTGTCCGCGCCGCGCTTCGCGGGCAAGCCACGCGTACGCCAATGCGAACGCCGCCGCGAACAGCGCGATCGACACGCCGCGAGGACTCCGAGCTGCTCGAGACGGTGCGGCAACGCCCAACCGTGTCTCGTGGTTCGCGTTGCGCGCCAGGGGCCGAAGGCGTGGAGCCACCCCGACCCGTACCGCGCGAAGCGAGTGCGCCCAGAGCACGACCGCGGCGATCACGAAGCCGAGGTGGCCGACGCGACCGTCGCTGAGCGCGCTGCCTGACACGCGCAGCGGCAGCAGCAGACAGCGGAATCCACTTTCACGAGCACGCTCGAGCGCCCAGCGAGACGCCGGCGAGCTGTCGCCGTCCCGCGGCGCGCGGCTGCGAGCGCGCCCGACGACGAGCAGCGCGAGCAACGCGTCGTTGTGCCCGCCGCCCGCGAAGTGCACGGCGAGCAGCGGGTTCCAGCCGACGAACGCCAGGGCAAGAGCCGGAGCGCGCTAGACAGCCGCGCCGCGGCGAGCGCCGCAGTCGCGAGCATCGCACGACGGCGCGCGAGCGACTTGTAGATCCACGCCGCAGCGTCGGCGGACGAGCCGGCGGCACGCGGCGAGCGGCTCCGACGCGAGCGTGAACGCCGGGCCGTACACGGTCGTCGAGTCGCGCCAATCGGTGCCGATGAATGCGAAAGGCCGGATCGCTTCGGAAACTCGTCGGGCTCGGCGCGATACGGATTCGCGCCGTGAACCGCGGCGATGCCGGCCGTAGTCCCAGTACGCCCACGCGTCGGTCGAGAGGAGCAGCGGCGCCCCGAGCGGCACGAGCTGGACTGCGCACGCGATCAGTCGCGACAGCCGCGAGCCGCGGCGGCGACCGGCGCGCAGCAAGCGCCAGGCCGCCGACGTACGCCACGAACGCGGCGGCGAGGAGGCCGAGGAACAGCCAGGCCCACGTGCGATCGCCGGTCGGGATGTCCACCGTGCCGTGGAACGAGCGGCGAGTCGTTCGGCCACGCGAGCATCACCGCCGCCGCCGTCAGGGCGAGCGACTGACGAGCCCGCGCGGCAAGCGCCGCCCAGGTCGCGTCTAGGGCTCAGGCGGCGGTTCGGTCGTCGTCGCCGGCGGTGGCTGGCGGCGGCGGCGGTCGGCAGGAGGCGGTGGCGGCTTCTTCTTCTTCCTTCTCGTGCGTCTTCCCTGGCGGAGGCTGCGTCGTCGTCGTCGGTCGTCGTCGCCGTGGGCGTTACCGGCGCGCTGTAGTACGGGCGTCGGGACGTACGACACCGCCGCTGTACTGCCATTCGCCGTGCCAGTCCTTGTACGTCGGATACGTGTTCGGCAAGAGGAAGTCGCTGCGTCGGCTCGTTCTCGAGCGCCTTCTCCATGAACAGACGCCAGATCGTGCGCCGGGAACGTCCCGCCCGCGACGGAGATGCCGTGGACGCTCGGTCATCGGGATCTCGCCCCGCTGGATAGCCCATCCAGACCGTCGCCTCGAGTTGCGGCGTGTAGCCGCAGAACCAGGCGTCGGCGTGGTTCTCGGTCGTGCCGGTCTTGCCCGCCGCCGGCTTGCCGAAGTTCGCGCCGACGCCGGTGCCCGGAAGTGATGTTCTCCTGCAGGATCTTCGTCACCTCGTAGGCGACGCCCGGCGAGATCACCTGCGTTCGCTCGGGCACACCCCAGCCGGCCTTCGGTGTCCGTCTGGCCCTTCGGCGAGGACCACCTTCGTGATCGCCATCGGCTTCGAGTAGATCCCGTCGCGCCGCGAGCGTCGCGTACGCCGACGCCATGTCGAGCGGCGTGACCGCGATCGACCCGAGCCCGATCGACGGGACGTAGTACGCCGTTGACGTCGCAGCGGCGTGCGAACGCCGAGCCGCGTGCGCCATCCTCGCGACGTTCTCGGCGCCGACGTCCAGCGTCAGTCGCGCGTAGACGGTGTTGTCCGAACGAAGCGTGCGCGTTCGCGACCGACGTCGCTGCCGATGTAGGTGTGGTCGTACGTCTGCGACGTCCCACGGCTTCGGCGCGCATGGGCTCGGTGTCGCAGTGGAGCGGCGCCGAGAGGTAGTACGTCGACGCCGGGTTCATCCCCTGCTCGATCGCCGTCGCGAGCACGAAGGCCTTGAACGTCGAGCCGGGCTGCCGCCGCGCGTCGCGCGATCAAGTTGAACTGGTTGTTCGCGCGTCCGGGTGAGACGGCCGTCATCGCGCGGATCGCGCCGGTTCGCGGATCGATCGCGACGACCGCGGCCGCCGGATCGTTGGAGAGGTAGAGCTGTCCTTGATCGCCTCGCGCGCGGCGCGCTGCAGCCGCGGATCGATCGTCGTGTACACGCGCAGACCGCCGTGGCGCACGCGCGCCTCGCCGTAGACGCGAACGAGCTCGTCGCGCACGTAGCCGAAGAAGTACGGCTGGCGGATCTTCTTGTACAGCTCGCCCGGCTTCAGGTGCAGGCTGTGGTTTCGCGACCACGCGTGCGGTACTGGCGCCGCGTGATCGCGCCGGTGCCGAGCATCGCGCGCAGCACCTGCTTTGCGCCGCGCGCGCGCCGCGCTCGGGATTCGCGAACGGGTCGTAGCTCGAGGGCGCCTGCGGCAGGCCGGCGAGCAGCGCCGCCTGTGCGAGCGTCAGCTTCTTCGCCGGCTTCGAGAAGTACGTCTGCGACGCGGCCTCGACGCCGTACGCCTGGCTGCCGTAGTAGATCTGGTTCAGGTACGCCGTCAGGATCTTCTGCTTCGACCACTTGTCGGCGAGCTTCACCGCGAGGCACGCCTCGCGCAGCTTGCGCGTGAAGGTGCGCTCTCGCGAGATGTAGAGGTTGCGCACGAGCTGCTGCGTGATCGTCGAGCCGCCCTGCACGACCTTGCCCTGCGCTGCACGTCCGCCCAGAAGGCGCGCGTGATGCCGATCGGGTCGATCCCGCCGTGCTGCCAGTAGCGCTTGTCCTCGATCGCGACCGTCGCCTTGACGACCCACGGGCTGATCTCGTTCCAGCGGAACCTTCTGCCGGTTCCTTCCCTCGGAGGGATCGGCGCCGAGGCGCGAGCCGTCGGCGGCGTAGATGAACGTGTTCTCGCCGATCGAGAACGGCTCCAGCGACGAGAGCGAGCAGCCCTGCTGATAGGCGATCGCGCCGCCGAACCCAACGGTGAGGAACACGGCGGCGAGCACGACACCGCCGCGCCCGCGAGGATGCCGACGCGGCGGCGCCGGGCGATCGCGCTTGCGTCGCTGCGCGCGCAGCCGCCTGGCGCGGAGCACGTCGAGCGCGAGCTCGTCGCGCCTGCGCGAACCGCGGCGCGGCGGGCTCATCCGAGACACGCCGGCGGCGCGGAGCCGCCGATGCGCGCGCAGGCGCAAGCTCACGCGCGAGCCGCTCGGCCTCGGCCTGCGACGCGGCGTGCTCGCGCAGCGTGATCACAGCGTCTGTCATCGAGCGCGCTGACGAAGACGTCGCCGCTCGTCTCCGTGCGGAGCGCGTCGAGCAGCGCGTCGAGATCTTGCTCAAGAGGAACCTGCACCGTGACCTCTGCGACCTTCTCCGTGCTGCGGATCGTGAGGTTGCGGATGGTATCCGAGGCCAGCTTCTCGTTCGGGATCACGAGCCGCGAGTTGTCGGCCGCCCGGATGAACGTGTAGCGTCAGGCCGATCTCCTCGACCGTGCCCTCGGCGTCGCCGACCACGACCCAGTCGCCGAGCCGCAGCGGCTGCGAGAACGCGATCAGGACGCCGCGCGACGGCGTTGCCGATCGTCCGCTGCGCGGCGAATCCGATCACGAGCCCGATCACCGCCGAGGACGCGAGGATCCCGCCCGCGATCGCTCGCACCTGCGGGATCACGAGCAGCGCCGACAGGACGCCGACGAAGACGATCGCGGTGATCGACCACGCGGCGCACGGTCCGGTAGCGCGTCGCGGCCTCGGGCGCGAGCTCGCGCCGGCTGAGCGCCTGGTCGACGAGCTTCGCGAGCAACAGCGCGCAACAAGATCGCTGCGCCCGCGATCACAAATCTGAGCCAGAGCATGGGAGACGTCCTATTCGGGATCGAGCCGCTTGCGTCCTGCGAACCCTTCTTCCAGCCCGTGCCAGTGTGCAACCTCGTCCTCGCCGAGACGCCAGCAGAGCAGGATCTCCGCGCCGTCGCGCACGGCCGGGAAGTCGACGAGCCCCTCGTCGATGTCCTTGACGATCGCGCCGCGGCTCGTGGATCGCATCGACGCAGCGCGCGATCTCGACCCGTTCGCGCTGCTCAGCCTCCTCGAGATCGGCGATCGCCTGCGAGTCGATGCCGCCGCCGTTGCCGGCGATCTTCGCCGGCCAGCTCCACGCGCTCCGCCTGAAGCCGCTGCTGCTCGCGCGCGATGCGCGACGAGCGCTTCCGCGAGCGGGCGGATCTCCTGCAGCTCGTCGTTGGCTTCCCTCGGCGTGAAGTGGCGCGGCATCCCACGCCTATGATCCGGGCGTCGTGGTCGCCGGTCAACGACTCGAGCAACGACACGCTGCCGGGGATCCGTTGCCGCCGGCCCGCGCCGTGCGCTCGGCGGTCGAGATCTTCCTCTGGTCGCGTGCCGGGATCTGGCTCGCGGCGCTCATCGCGCTCCTGACGCTCGAGCCGATGCGCAACCCGAAGGCGGCTCGCTGGGACGACCCGACCCTGACGCACGACCTCGGCGCGCGTCACCGACGTCTGGGCGCGGTGGGACTCCGTCCACTTCCTCCGCATCGCCGAGCACGGGTACTCGCCGCGGAGGCGGCGTTCTATCCGCTCTACCCGGGGCTGGTCGCCGGGCTCGGGCGCGCGCTCGGCGGGCACTACGTCGTCGCGGGGATCGCGCTCTCGCTGGCGGCCGCACTCGGTTCCTTCGTGCTCCTCGAGCGCGCTCGCCGAGGAGCGCCTGGGCGGAGACGGCGCGCGCCGGGCCGGTCCTCTACCTGCGCGTTCTTTCCGACGGCGCTCTTCCTCCAGGCCGTCTACTCGGAGTCGCTCTTCCTCTTCCTCTGCCTCGGCGCGTTCCTGCTCGCCGAGCGCGGTCGCATCGCCGAGGCGGGCGTCGTCGTCGGCCTCGCGCTCCTGACGCGGCCGACTGCGGTCGCGCTCGTGCCGCCGCTCGTGCTGATCGCGCGACGCCGCTCGTGGCGACTCGCGACGGCGCTGCCAGTCGCCGCCGCGTACCCGCTGCTGCTCTGGTGGAAGCTCGACGACCCGTGGGCGTTCGCGCGCGCCGAGGGGACGTGGCACAGGCATCTGTCGCCGGCAGGACCGCTCGGCGGGATCTGGGACGGGCTGCGCGCCGGCGTGGGCGGGAGTCGAGCAGATCGCGTCCGGGTCGAACGCACACGTCTACTGGACGGCAGTCGGGCCCGCAGACTCGACGCCGCTGCGCACCGCGACGATCAATCTCCTGCTGCTCGGCTTCCTCGCCCTCTTCGTCGCGCTCACGGTGATCGCGTGGCGCGAGGTCGGCGCCCTACGGCCTGTTCGCGGCGCTCAGCCTCGCCCTGCCGCTCAGCGTCCCGAGCTCGCGCTGGCCGCTGCTCTCGCTGCCGCGCTTCGGCCTCGTGGTCTTCCCGTTCTTCCTCGCGCTCGCCTGGATCGGCGGCCGCAACCCGCGCGCGAACGCCGCGATCCTCGGCTTCAGCGCGCTCCTGCTCGGCATCTTCGTGACGCAATGGGCTCTGTGGGACTGGGTCGCGTAGAGACGGCGGCGCAGCCCGCTTCAACGGTCGCCTCGTCGCGTGGCTGACGTTCGTCGGGCTGCTCGCGATCGTCAACTGGGCGGGGCGAATCGGAGGCGGACCGCCTCCCAGGAACGCCGCCTACCGCTGGGACTCTCGGCGTCGGCGCGGTCATCCAGTTCGCGTTCATCCTCGCCGTGATCGCATTCATCGCCCGCGGGGACTGGGGCCTGCTCGCGCTCCGCCGGCCGAGGAGTTGGACGGGCGCGCTCGGCACCGTCCATCCTCGTGCTCATCGCCGTGAACATCGTCGCCATCGCGACCGAGCCGCTTCCTCCACGCGGGACGCGAGCAGGGACTGACGCCGACGCGCTGGGAGCCGTCCCACGCGCCCCAGTTCGCGCTCTTCGCGTTCGCCGTCGTCGTCATGGCGCCGATCACGGAGGAGCTCGCGTTCCGCGGTCTCGGGCTACGGACTACTGCGCCCATTCGGGCTCGGGCTGGCGATCGGCGGGTCGGCGATCCTCGTGGGCCCTTCGCGCACGGGCTCCTCGACGCGTTGCCGGTGATCACGATGCTCGGCATCGGTCTCGCGTGGCTCCGCTACCGACAGGACAGCACGATCCCTGGGATGATCCTGCACGGGGCCTTCAACGGCATCGCGCTGGCGGCCGCGCTCGCGACGTGATTCGCGCAGCGCGTGATCGCCGCTGCTCGTCGCCGCCGCCGCAGCGCTGGGTCGCGTACGAGCACCTGTGGCGATACGGCGATGCCCACCCGCTCGCGTACCGGCTCGTGACCGTGCCGAACTTCGAGGCGCCGCATCCGCTCGTCGCGCGTCACGAAGCGCGGGCAAGCAGGAGCGCGTGCTGATCACCGCCGGCCCGCGCTCCTCGACGGGCTACTCGCTCGAGATCGAGCGCGCGGTCGTCGAGCGCGGTCGTGTCTCGATCGTCGTCCGCGAAATCGACAGGCCGGGTGCGCGCGCGAGATCACGTACCCGTATCGTTTGCTCGTGTTCCCGAGATCGACAAGCCGGTGCACGTCCACTGGGAGGGCCGCACGTGAGCGAAGTCGACTCCGATCATGCGCCAGCTCCGCGAGGCGATCTCGGACAACGACAGGAAGCTGATCGAGGGCGCCTGAACAAGCGGCTCGAGTCTCGTGGCGCGGCTCGAAGCGCTACAAGAGTCGCGCGGAATCGGCTTCGTCGACCCGCGAGCGCGAGGAGTGGATGCTGAGCTACCTGCAGCGCGCGAACCGCGGGCCGATGTCGGCGGACGGGTTGCGCGAGTTCTATCACGCGCGTCCTCGAGCTGACCGAAGCGCGAAGTCTCTTAGTCGGGCTCGGCGCCCTCGCCGAACTCGTCCGGCGTGACGTTCTCGAGGAACGAGCGGAACTTCGTGACCTCTTTCTCGAGCGCCTCGTCGCTGATCTCCTCGCCCTCGAACTCGATCGCGGACTCGTCGATCACCTCGTCCGCGACGAAGATCGGCGCCTCCGCCCGAACCGCGAGCGCGATCGCGTCGGAAGGACGCGAGTCGACCTCGACCTCCGACCCGTCCTGCTGCAACGTGATCTGCGCGTAGAAGGTGTTCTCGCGCAGCTCGGTGACGGCGACCTGCACGACTCTCGCGCCGAGCTCGCCGAGGATGTCCGTGACCAGGTCGTGCGTCATCGGCCGCGGCGTCGCGGCGTTCTGGAGCTTCATGAGGATGGCCGCCGCCTCGGATGGCCGATCCAGATCGGCAGGAACCGGTTGCCCTCGACGGTCTTCAGCAGGACGATCGGCTGCTTGCCGACGAGGTCAAAGCTGACCCCGTAGACGTTCATCTGCTGCATCAGCGGGTCACCCGCGTCATCGCAGTTCAGTCTAGCTCTACGCCTTTGGCCCACCTTCCGACCCTTCGGTGGCGGCGGCGTACCCGATCCACTCCGGCGGGCGTTGAACCTGTGCATGGTCGGCCTCTGGCTTCAGGACATCGAAGCGCTCGAGCAGATCTCGCAGGACGATCGGGCGCGGACGCTCTTCCTTCGGATGGCGGAGCTGCAGCGTGCCGGCCGCACGTCGAGCTTTCTCGTCGAGCTCGCGGACGACCCCGACGTGGACGACGACGTCAAGGACTCGCTCGCAGAGATCGCGCAGGACGCCGACCTGCTGTTCGCGATCGAGGAGTACCTGCACCGCACGAGCGCCATCCACTGAAAAGCCGCTTGGCTACAATCGCCGTCTCGCGCGGGCGATTAGCTCAGTTGGTTAGAGCGCCGCTCTGATAAGGCGGAGGTCCGTGGTTCGAATCCACGATCGCCCACTCTGAAGGCCCCCGCCGCTCCCGACCTCCCGCAGGAGCTCGCACCGCTCGATGACGACCCGGCCTCGCTGCGGGGCGCCGAGGTTGGCGAGCGACTCGTCGCCGGCCGCGACTGGTCGGAGCGAGATGCGATCGGCCTGCGGCTCACCGAGTGCCGGCTCGACAACGTCGCCCTGGACGGGCACGCAGCTCCGGCGCGCGAGCATCCGCGACGTCTCCGTCGGCGGCGGGAGCTGGGCGAACGCCGAGCGCAAGCGAGGCGCTGCTGAGGCGCGTCGAGCTTCAAAAACACGCGCCTGACGGGAGTCTCGTTCGCGAATGCGACGCTCGAGAGACGTCGCGTTCGACGACTGCCGGCTCGGTCTGTCGTCGTTTCGCTTGCGCCAAGCTCGCGTCCGTCCGCTGTCGACGGCTGCCTCGCCGACGAGCGACTTCTACGAGGCGGCGGTGAAGGCGGCGATGTTTATCGGAGCTGCTCGCTGGCCGAGGCGAGCCTCGCCGGGGTCGACGTTCGAGGACACGGAGTTTCGCGGCTGCGACCTGACCGCAATCGGAAACCCAGAGCGGTTGCGCGGCGTGCGGATGCCGTGGGCCGACATCGTTCAGTCGGCTGACGTGCTCGCCGCTGGGCTAGGAATCGAGATCGCCGAGTGAGTAGCCGCTCGAGCGCCTCGGCGAGCTCTTCTAGCTCGGTCTCGTCGCGCGAAGGGAATCTCGAGCCTGCCGTTGGTCGACTCGCGCGCCATTCCCGTCGCGCGGGTCGCGGCGGTCTCGACTCGCGACGCGAGCGCGGGATCGACGCTCGCGGTCGCGCGCCGCCGCTTGCGTTTCGCGCCTGCGCTCTGAGCGGCGCGCTCGGCGGCGCGCACCGACAGTCCTGCCGCTCACGATCCGCTTCGCGAGCCGGACTCCGCTCGGCGTTATCGGGCACCGCGAGCACGGCGCGCGCGTGACCCTCGGTCAGCTCGCCGCGGACGAGCATCCACGAGCACCTCGTCCGGCAGCTCGAGCAGCCGCAGCCGGTTCGACACCGACGACTTCGAGCGGCCGACGCGCTCGCCGAGCTCGCCGAGCGACAGCCCGAACTCGTCCATGAGCGCCGCGTACGCGCGGCCTCCTCGACCGGCGGAGAGCTGCTCGCGGGCGACGTTCTCGACGAGCGCGAGCAGGAGCGAGTCGCGGTCGTCCGCCTCGCGCACGAGCGCGGGCAGCGTCTCGATCCCGGCCTCGCGCGCGGCGCGCCAGCGGCGCTCGCCGGCGATCAGCTCGTAGCCCGCCGGCGACCGCGGCCGCACGACGACGGGCTGGAGCAGCCCCTGCCTGCGTGATCGACTCGGCGAGTCCTGCGGTCGCATCCGGCTCGAAGCGGCGCCGGGGCTGGCGCGCGTTCGGCGCGATCTCGTCGACGCGGATGTGCGCGAGCTCCTGCCGGTCGTCGCTGCCGCCGACGAGCAGCTCGAGGCCCGCGGCCGAGCCCACGCCGCTGCGGCGTGCTCACGCGGCCACCGCCATCGAGGCGCGGCGCTCCACAAGCTCGTTCGCCGCACGCCAGTACGCCTCGGCGCCCGCCGAGCGTCGGTCGTATCGCGATCACGGGCAGGCCGTGGCGACGGCGCCTCCGCCAGGCGCACCGAGCGCGGGATCGTCGTGCGCGAACACGACGGTCGCCGAAGTGCCTGCGCACCTCGTCCGCGACCTCCGACGAGAGCTTCGTGCGGCCGTCGACCATCGTGAGCAGCACGCCGCCGATCCGCAGGCGCGGATTGAGCCTGGCGCGCACGAGCTCGACCGACTTCACGAGCTGCGAGAGCCCCTCGAGCGCGTAGTACTCGGCCTGCACCGGGACGAGAACCTGGTCGGCGGCGGCGAGCGCGTTGACGGTGAGCGGCCCGAGCGAGGGCGGACAGTCGAGGAAGACGAACTCGTAGGTCTCGCGCGCACCGGCCAGCGACTGCGCGAGGTACGACTCGCCGTCGTCCCGCTGCGCGAGCTCGACGACCGCGCCGGCGAGGTCGGGGCTGCGACGGGACGAGGTCGAGGTTCGCGTACGCGGTGTGTTGCACGACGCTCGGCGAGCGGAGCGCCGTCGAGAAGGTCGTAGGTCGAGGTCTCCGCTCGCGCGTTCGCCGAGGCCCGAGGTCGCGTTCGCCTGCGGGTCGAGGTCGACGAGCAGCGAGCGAGCGCCCGCCTCGGCGAGGCAGGCGGCGAGGTTGACTGCGGTCGTCGTCTTGCCGACCCCGCCTTTCTGATTCGCAAGCGCGTAGAGCGTGCCCGGCACAGGGAGAACCTAGCTACGCGAGCGGACGCTTCCTGGCGATGCCCGGCCGCCGCGGGAAGCCCTCCGGCGTCGGTTCCAGCTTGCGCAGGACGAAGAAACCGTCCGGTGCGTCCTCGAGCTCGGCGGCGATACGCCGCGCGACCGCTGCCACCGCGGCCGCCTCCGCGCTCAGGCCCGCCAAAGCACCACCGCGCCTCCGGGGCGCACGAGCGGCGAGGCACCACTCCGCGGCGACAGGCGGCGGCGCCAGAACCTTCGCGACGCGCGCAGCCAGCCCAGTCGATGCTCCTGCTCTTCGGCGCGCCCGCGGACGACTCGTGCATTCCTCGGCGCATGCTCGCGCAGGAAGGCGCACTTGCGTTCCTGTGCCTCTAGCAACACGAACTCCTGGTCGGGCAAGCGAAGTCGCGAGCGGGATCCCCGGCGCGCCGCCGCCCGAGCCGACGTCGACGACCGGTCCGGACTCCCGGCGCACGAGCTCGAATCCGCGAAGCGAGTCGTCGAGAAGCACCCGCCGGGCCTCCTCGAGGTTTGTAATCGCCGTCAGCCCCGGAGTGGCGACGACGGCGTGCAGCCAGCGCTCAAGTGGGGGAGACGACGACGTACCGGTTGGGCTCCGTGCCCTCGCTCGACGTCTCGACGCCGTCGAACTCTTTCAGCCGCAGGTGGACTGACCTTCCGCTCGACGGCCGTCATGGCCTCGAGCTCCGACGGGCTCTCCTCGTTCCGCGCGCGCTCGGCGGTTCGCACCGCGATTCGCTCGAGCATCGCCGGCGGCGCTCGCGATAGCCCGCGGCATCGACGGTCACCTCGATACGTTCGCCGCCACGGCGCGCGACGATCGCGTTGACGATGTACTGCACGGCGTCAATCGTCTGTCCGAAGCGGCCGATCAGCACGCCCGCATCACCGCCCACGCAATCGACGTGCAGGCCGTCGGCTTCCTCACGGACGACGACGCGGCCGCGAACGCCGAGCTCCTCGACGATTCGCTCGACCAGCCCGCGCACGTCGGCGGCCAGCTCGGACTCCGCGGGTGCAGGCTCGTCGGAAACGAGTCGCCACGTCCGCGTCGGCCGCGGTAGCAACGACCCTCGCCGGCGCGTAGCCGACCCCGAGCAGGCCTCGCTCGCCCTCGGTGACTACCTCGAACCGGACCGTGTTCCTGTCGATCCCCGGCCGCTGGCGCTCGAGCTCGCGCAGCGCCGCCCACTTCGCCTCGCCGACTGTCTCCCCCGTCGCTTCGACGAACAGATCCTCGGTCACCGTCGGGCCCGCTTCTTCTTTCTTCGCACGACGCGCGGCTGGCCCGGCGGGCTTGGGCGGTGGCTTCGCGGCCTTCACGCCGTCGGCCCCGTCAACCTCTTCCTTGGGCGGCGTTCGCGAGGTTCGTTTCGGCGCTGCGACCGGCTTCGGCGCCAGCCGGCGCGTGACGAGGCCCTGCCCGACCGTCCAGAGGTTCGTCGTCATCCAGTAGAGGACGAGGCCGGTCGGAAAGTTCGCGATCAGCGGGATGAACGCGATCGGCAAGCACCATCATGATCCAGCGCTGCGTCTTGTCCATCGTCGCGGACATGAAGTACGTCGACGCAATCTGGCTCGCCGCGTAAATGAAGAGCAGCAGGTAGCCCGACCAGTGGCTCAGCACGCTGTCCGCGACGCTCGGAACGATGTGCAGCCACGAGAGATCGCCGAGATTGCTGCCGGGCTTGTCGGCCTCCTTCGCGAAGTGCCGCAGGACGTAGAAGAGCGAGATGAAGATCGGGAACTGCGCGAGCAGCGGCAGGCACGACGCGGCCGGGTTGATGTTGTTCTCCTTGTAGAACTTCATCAACTCCTCGTTCATCTTGTTGCGGTCGCCCTTGTACTTCCGCTGAATCTCCTTCATCTGCGGCGCGTGCGCCTGCAGGTTCTGCATCGAGTGGATCTGCCTGACGACGAGCGGGACGAGGCAGATGCGGACGACGATCGTCAGCGCAACGATCGACCAGGCCCACGGTAGGCCGACGCTGTTGTGGAAGAAGTCGAGGACCGACCGGAGCAGGTTCTCGAGCGGCTCGAGCGGGGCGAAGACGATCACGCGTAGTCCACTCCGCCTCGGCTCCAGGGATTGCAGCGCAGGAGCCGCCAGCCGGCCTTGACCGAGCCGACGACGAGCCCGTGCTCGCGCATGGCGTCGATCGCGTACTGGCGAGCAGCTCGGGTGGTACTTGCACTGCCCCTGGGGCAGGAACGCGCCGAGCGTGTAGCGCCAGACGTAGACAAGCCCGATGCCGAGATACCTCACGCCGCGGCCTTCTGGAGCACTTCGCCGATCCGCTCGGTCAGCCACTCGAAGCCGCGCTGCTCGGACGCCTCGGCGACCCGGGCCGCACGATCAGCACGTAGTCGCGCCCCGGCTCGACCTTGGGAAGCGAGGAGCGCCAGGCCTCACGCAGCTGCCGCTTGATCCGGTTGCGCACGACGGCCGATCCGCTCGCCTTCGGAACGGCCAGGCCGAAGCCGCGGCTCTTCACCCCATCTTCACGAGGGAACCAGTAGAGCACGAGAAAGCGGGTCGAGACCGAGCGGCCTTGCCGGTAGACGGCGTCGAAATCGCGGGAACGGCTGAGCCGATGTCGGCGCTGCACCGACGTACTGCTAGGCCGAGAGACGCTTCCGGCCGCGGGCCCTCCGACGCTTCAGGATCGCGCGGCCGGCACGCGTCGACATCCGCGCACGAAAGCCGTGGCGGCGCTTCCGCCGACGCACGTTTGGCTGATACGGTCCGCTTCAAGGAAGATGCAAAGAGGGAGAAAAACGCGGCGGTCGAGTGACGCCGAGCGGCCAGTATAGACGAGCGTCATCCACCGAGTTATCCACAGGCCCGGCTGCGTGATTAGCAGCCAAGGACCCTCTACACAACATCGTTTCCACATCTGTGGAGAGCGGTGTGGACTTCACGAAATCCCTGCAAATCATGGGCTTGTTCGCGGCGAGGGCGCGCTGTATGCTCGTCCGCTCGCCGTCTCGGACAGAAAGGAGGTAGCACCGAAGCGTGGAGGGCCAAATCGAGCTGACTGCGGAGAGTCTGCTGGGCGGAAGTTGCCGGTCGGCTCAAGGGGCACTGAACACCACGACGTACCGAACGTGGTTCGCGGGAGCCGCCGGCGCGCGATCTCACGGACGACGCGTTCGTCACTCAGCGTCCCCAACGGATTCACGCGCGAGGTGGATCGAGGGCACTTCCTCGGCCTCATCTCGGCCGCCGTGCGGGACACCACCGGACATCAGCGCCGCATCGCGCTGACACCGTCACCGACTCCCAACCCGAGCACCAACCCAGCGTCGAACTGCCCCGCGCCGCGCGGCGGGCGACGTCACATCAGCGGAGCGAGCATGAACCCGAAGTACACGTTCGACTCGTTCGTGATCGGCTCGTCGAACCGTTTTGCGCACGCCGCAGCGCCTCGCAGTCGCCGAAGCGCCGGCGCAGGCGTACAACCCGCTTTTCATCTACGGCAGCACGGGGCTCGGCAAGACCCATCTCCTCCAGGCGATCGCTCAGTACACGAGCGAGCACGCCGGGTCGCTGACCGCGCGCTACGTAACGAGCGAGACCTTCATGAACGACTTCATCAACTCGCTGCGTGACAAGCGCATCGAGGGCTTCGCAGCGCTACCGGAAC
>ERZ1370068.2994-contig-2117_pt1 | contig 38386 bp, 38 predicted proteins | sample MGYA00561227_ERZ1370068 | MGnify/ENA primary metagenome ERZ1370068 (study PRJEB38410, sample SAMEA6850437) | metagenome | study: Metagenomic assessment of the ecological functions of the soil: analysis of the soil microbiota associated with the...
CACGTAGGTGGTGTGGGCATTGACATGCGTCACGCCGGCCTTCTTCCAGAAGCTGAACTCGCGCCGCCAGTCGTCCGCCGTTGCCGATGCCGGGCGACACCCAGACTTCCAGCCCCACCGAGGCGGGATCGCGCCCGGCGGCGCGGATCATGGCCGCGCAGCTTGTCGAAGGCCTTCAGCGCCTCGTCGCCCGCCGGATAGGCGAGCGGCATGAAGCCGTCGCCGTATTTCGCCGTCCGCCGGAACGTCGCCTCGGCATGGCCGCCGAACCAGATCGGCACGCGGCCCGATTTCGGCCGCGGATTGATGCCGCCGTCGTCGAGCTGGTGGAACTCGCCCTTGAACGTCACGTGCGGCTCGGCCCACAGCGCCTGCATGAAGCGCACCTGCTCCTCGGAGCGCTTGCCGCGGGTGTGGAAATCCATGCCGAGCCCCTGGAACTCGATCTCGTTCCAGCCGACGCCGACGCCCAGGCGAAAGCGGCCTTCGCACAGCGCATCGAGGCAGGCCGCCTGCTTGGCCACCAGCGCCGCCTGGCGCTGCGCCAGGATCAGCACGCCGGCGGCGAAGCCCACCTTGCGCGTGACGCCGGCCAGGAAGGCGAACAGCACGAACGGGATCGTGATAGGCCGTGGCGGTGGTGCCGACGCGGCGCCCGCCGTGATCCTTGGCGGGATCGCCGCCCAGCACATGATCGGGCGCCACGAGATAGTCGTAGCCCAGCCCCTCCGCCGGCCTGCGCATAGTCGCGCAGGACCGTCGGGCCGGTGCCGATGTCACCGACCGGAAGCGATGCGCCGAGCTGCATGTGTCTCCCCTCATCACTTCCTCTCCCCGCGGGGAAGGAGCAGGCGTCAGATCACTCCGCGGCGGCCGTGGCGGGTTTCAGGTCGGTCGAATACTTGAGATGGACCGGCGCGTTGGACTCGAACGGGCTCTTGAGGTCGAGGCTCTTGGCGATCTCGCGGATCGCCGGGAAGACCTCCTGGCCGATCAGCCGGATGCAGGTGAGCGAGTCTTCCTGGCTCACCTTTCCGTCATTGCCCCACAGCGCCAGGATGCCGGGCCGCGTCTCCTCCAGGATGCGCTTGAGCTTGGCCACCACCGTCTTGGGCGTGCCGGCGATGATGCGCAGGTCGGCCATCTGCTGCTCGAAGCTGGTGTTGCCGCGCGGATTGATGGCGCGGCCGGCGGCGAACTCGACGAAGGCGCGGCGGTTGGTGGGCGAGCCGTAGCCCGACGGCGTGCTCCACACCGGATGGGCAAGGCCGGTGAACTCGCCCTGCATCCAGCGGAACTGCCTGGCGTTCTCGATCGCCTTCTCCTCGTTGTCGGAGACATGGACCTGGATCAGGTAGCCGCGATTCTCCGGCCCGCCGACATAGCCCGACTGCAGCGCCACCTGGTCGTAGAGCTCCCAGATCTTCTTGGTCTGCTCGATCGAGGTGTTGAGCGCGATGTAGGGATAGCGCTGCTGCGCCGCCCACACGATCGTCTCCTTGCTGATCACGCCCGGGATCCAGACGCGCGGATAGGGCTTCTGCAGCGGCACCGCCCACGGGTTCACCACGCGGTGCTGGTAGTGCGTGCCCTCGAAGCGGAACGGGCCGGTCCTGGTCCACGCCTGGACGATCAGCTCGTGCGCCTCCTCGAAGCGCTCGCGGTTGAAGGCCGGGTTGACGCCGGTGGCGAGCTGCTCCTGGCCGCCGCCGCGCACGAAGCCCGACACCAGCCGGCCCTTGGAGATCATGTCGATCATGGCGAGCTCTTCGGCCAGCCGGATCGGGTTCTCCGCCAGCGGCAGCGGATTGCCCAGCATGACGATCTTCACCTTCTTGGTCATGCCGGCCAGGATGGCGGCGAAGATGTTGGCCTTGGCCTGCATGCAGAACGGCGCGTTGTGGTGCTCGTTCAGCATGATGCCGTCGACGCCGACCTCCTCGGCCAGCATGTATTGCTCGATGTAGTTGTTGTAGAGCCGCGAGCCCGCGACCGGATCGAAGTGCTTGTTGGAGAACATCAGCGCGGTGGCGCCGAAGTCGCGGCCGGCCTGCTCGGAATAGGCCGACATCGGCTGCTCGGTGAAATACATCAGGTGCATGGCGATTACTCCCGACCGATGAAGTTTGTGACCAGCTTGGCGAGCGCCTCGGGCTGCTCCATGTCGACGCAATGGCCGCTCGCCTTGACGATCTCCAGCTTGGCGTTGGGCAGCGCCTTGGCATAGCGCTTGCCGGCGCTCTGCGGCACCACCTTGTCGTCGTCGCCCCACACGACCAGGGCCGGCGCGCGCACGGCGCCCAGCAGATGCGGCAGGGTCTGGCTGTACATGTAGGGCTTCCAGGCGATGCGGAAGCTCATCTCGCGGCAGATGTCCCACATCTCGAGCTGGTCGACCGAGGGCTCGGCGCCATAGACGCGGTCGAACGCCTTCTGGTCGTGGAAGCCGGCGCGGGCGTAGTCGACATGTAGCCGGTGACGGCGAGGTCGAGGATGTCGCCCTGCGGCGGCTTGATGCCCATGGCGCCCGACCAGCACCAGGTGCGACAGGTCGGCCGGCGCCATGCTGGCCATCTCGGCGGCGATCCAGCCGCCGAAGCCCAGGCCGACCAGGGCGGCGTTGCGCGAGCTTCAGCTCGCTCAGCAGGCCGCGATAGATCACGGCGATGTCGCGCGCGCTGCGCATCCACTCCGGCCGCTCCGAGCGGCTGTAGCCCGGATGATGCGGCACCAGCACGTCGTAGTGCGCGGCCAGCGCGTCGTAGAAAGGCAGGCGGTCGAGCGTGCCGGTCTCGTGATGCAGCACCATGACGGGACGGCCCTGGCCGGCGCGCGACACGTGGAGCTTGGTGCCCGCCGGCCTCGATCGTGGAATCGGTCCAGTCTACGCCGGCCATTCACGTTCCTCCCTGTGGCGAGGATCGTTGCAACCGCGACCTTCAGGAGTCAAACTTCCGCAACCGGCAGTGCGATTTCGCCGGCGATCTCGTCCGGCTGGCCAGCCGATGTCGACGACGATCGGATTTTCGTCTGGCGAGGGTTCCTCGCAGGATCGAGAACTGGCTGTCCAGCAAGGTCGGGCGGCATGAAATGGCCGTGCGCGCTCGACCATGCGCTGGCGGATGAGGTCGGGCGACCCTTGAGGTAGACCAGGCGCACCTCCGGCCGATCGCCGACGATGATGTCGCCGGTAAGGCCGCTTCAAGCGCCGAGCAGGTCACCACGCCCGATCGGCCGCGGCCGCGCCAGTCGTCGATCTTCTCGGCGATCCGGCGCAGCCAGGGCAGCCGGTCGGCGTCGCTGAGCGGCGTGCCGCCGCTCATCTTGGCCGACGTTCTCCGGCGGATGCAGCGTGTCGCCCTCCTGGAACTGCCAGCCTGAGTCTCGGCGGCGAGCAGGGTACGCGACCGTGCGTCTTGCCGCGACCCGGATACGCCCATGACGACCACGATCATCGGTCCGGTTGTTAGCGGGCTGTCATTGAGTCTGCCTGTAAGCACTTCACCGCCGCGACACGATAAGGAAAGCATCACCGTGCTCAAGCTCGGATACAAGGCGTCGGCCGAACAATTCGCGCCGGCCAAGCTGCTCGACTTCGCCTGCCAGGCGGAAGCCGTCGGCTTCGACTCGGTGTTCGTCAGCGACCACTTCCAGCCCTGGAAGCATGTCGACGGCCACGCGCCCTACTCGCTCGCCTGGCTGGGCGCGCTGGGCGCCCGCACCTCGCGGGTCGTCATGGGCACCAGCGTGCTGACGCCCACCTTCCGCTACCATCCCTCGATCGTGGCGCAGGCCTTCGGCACCCTGGGCGCGATGTTCCCGAGGCGCGTGATCCTGGGCATCGGCACCGGCGAGATCGCTGAACGAGGTGCCGTCGACCGGCCAGCCCTGGCCCGAGTTCAAGGAGCGCTTCGCCCGCATGCGCGAGGCGGTGACCCTGATCCGCACGCTGTGGCGCGGCGAGCGCGTCAGCTTCGAGGGCCAGTACTATCAAGCACCGAGAAGGCCACGATCTACGACCGGCCCGAGATCGAGGTGCCGATCTACGTCGGCGGCGGCCGGCGCCCTGGTCGCGCGCTATGCCGGCCGCGTCGGGCGACGGCTTCATCTGCACCAGCGGCAAGAAGTGGGAGCTCTATACCGAGACGCTGCTGCCCAAGGTCGCCGAGGGCATCGCCGCCGCCGCCGAGCCGCGCAAGCAGCCCTACGACCACATGATCGAGGTCAAGGTCTCGTTCGACACCGACGCCAAGCGCGCGCGCTGCGAGGACACGCGCCACTGGGCGGCGCTGGCGCTGACGCCGGAAGAGAAGATGTCGGTCGAGGATCCGGTCGAGATGCAGCGCCTGGCCGATGCCCTGCCGCTGGAACGCGCGGCCAGCCGCTGGATCGTGTCGAGCGATCCCGACGAGCATGTCGAGAAGATCGGCGCCTATGTCGAATCTGGGCTTCCGCCATCTCGTGTTCCATGCGCCCGGTCCGGACCAGGCGCGGTTCCTGAAGCTGTACGGCGAGCAGGTGCTGCCGCGTCTGCGCAAGCGCTTCGGATGAGCCGCACCGCCGCCGTCGAGCTGCTGGCGGTCCCCGGCCTGCCCATGATCAAGCCGGGCGACGATCTGGCGGCGCTCATCGCCGACGGGCTTGCGCGCGGCGGCCTCGAAGCCGCGCGCCGGCGACGTGCTGGCGCTGGCGCAGAAGATCGTCTCCAAGGCGGAAGGCCGCAGCGTCGAGCTCGCCACGGTGAAACCCTCGGCGCGGGCCGATCGCGCTTGGCCAAGGAGATCCAGAAGGATCCGCGGCTGGTCGAGCTGATCCTGTCGGAATCGGTGCGCGTCGTGCGCTCGCGGCCCAACGTGCTGATCGTCGAGCACCGGCTGGGCTTCGTCATGGCCAATGCCGGCATCGACCAGTCCAATGTCGGGCCGACCGACGGCGTCGAGCGCGCCCTGCTGCTGCCGGTCGATCCCGACGGCAGCGCCGAGGCGCTGCGGGCGCGACCTGCCGCCCAGCTGCGGCGTGCCGCTGGCGGTGATCATCACCGACAGTTTCGGCCGGGCGTGGCGGCGCGGCACGGCGGGCGTCGCCATCGGCGCGGCCGGCCTGCCGGCGCTGCTCGACCTGCGCGGCAATCCCGACCTGTTCGGCCGCACCCTGCAGGTCAGCATCACCGGCTTCGCCGACGAGATCGCCGCCGCCGCCTCGCTGGTGATGGGCCAGGGCGACGAGGCGCAGCCCGTCGTGCTGGTGCGCGGCCTCAGCCTGGCAGGCGCCGGCCAATCCGGCCTCCGAGCCTCGTGCGGCCGGCGAGCCGAGGACATGTTTCGGTGAGCCGCTGAGCCTGGTCGTGGCGCTGTCGGGCGGCGTCGGCGGCGCCAAGCTGGCGCTTGGCCTCAGCCGCGTGCTGCCGCCGGACGAGCTGCTGATCGTCGCCAACACGGGCGACGATTTCGAGCATCTCGGCCTCAGCATCTCGCCCGACATCGACACGCTCACCTATGTGCTGGCCGGCCTCGACAATCCGGTCACCGGCTGGGGCCGCCGCGACGAGACCTGGTCGTTCATGGAGACGATCGGCGCGCTGGGCGGCGCAGACTGGTTCCGCCTCGGCGATCGCGACCTCGCCCTGCATGTCGAGCGCACGCGGCGGCTCAAGGCCGGCGAGACGCTGTCGCAGATCACCGCGCGACATGTGCCGGCGGCTCGGCGTCGTCAGCCGCGCGTGCTGCCGATGAGCGACGATCGCGTGCGCACGCGCGTGCGCAGCGACGAGCGGCTGGATCGACTTCCAGGACTATTTCGTGCGCCAGCAGTGCCGTCCGGTCGTGCGCGAGCTGGCCTTCGACGGCGCCGACAAGGCGCGTGCCCAGCCCGACATCATCGCGGCACTGAAGGGCGGCAGCGTGCGCGCCGTCGTGATCTGCCCGTCCAACCCGTTCATCAGCATCGAGCCGATCCTCGCCGTGCCGGGCATGCGCGCGGCCATCGCCGGCTGCGGCGCGCCGGTCGTCGCGGTCTCGCCCATCGTCGGCGGCCGCGCGGTCAAGGGGCCGACGGCCAAGATGATGCAGGAGCTCGGCCTGGCGGTGAGTTCCGCTTCCGTCGCCGCGCGCTACGGCGATCTGCTCGACGGCTACGTCGTCGACCAGGCCGATGCCGCAGGGCATCCGCGGCAAGTGCACATCGCCCCCACCCTGATGACGACGCTCGACGACGAGGAAGCGCTGGCGCGCACCGTCCTCGCCTTCGCCGATCCGCTGACGTGAGCGCCCACCGACATCTGGGCGGTCGTGCCCATCAAGGAGCTCGACGGCGCCAAGCAGCGGCTTGCGCCCCTGCTCTCGCCTGCCCAGCGCCGGGCGCTGATCGAGGTGATGATGGGCGAGGTGTTGCAGGCCGTCGCCGGCGCGCGCGAGCCTGGCCGGCATCATGGTCGTCACGCTCGATCCGCAGGCGACGGCGCTCGCCACCCGCCTCGGCGCGCGCGTCGTGACCGACGGCGCGCCGCGACGGCCATACCGGCAGCGTCACGGCGGGGCTGCGAGCTGCTCGCCCGCGAAGGCCGCGGCGGCATGATCACCCTGCCGGCCGACATTCCCGCCGCCACCGTCGGCGGAGATCGACCGCGGTGGTGGCGGCGCATCTGCGCGGCGCCGTCCTTCACCATCTCGCCGGCGCACGACGATCTCGGCTCCAACGCCGTGATCTGCTCGCCGCCCGATGCGGTGCCGCTGCGGTTCGGCGAGAACAGCTACTTCCCGCATCTCGAGGCGGCGCGGCGCTGCGGCATCGAACCGACGGTGATCCGCCAGCCCGGCATCGCCATGGACATCGACCATCCGGTCGACCTCGCCGCCTTCCTGCGCCTGCCGCAATCAGCCCGGCACGCGCACGCGGGCGTTCCTCGGAGAGGCGCGGGATTCCGGAAATTGCTGGCGGAACACAAGATCGGCTGACCGCTGAGATCAAGATGACCTCATCCTGCGGAGCCGCGCGGAGCCCGCGTCGATGGCTGGGCACAGCAGACTGGTTCCACCCTCCAGTGGGTCGCGGGTCACGCTGGCGCGATCCACAGGATGCGGCCTTACTGGAGTGGCGCGCTCCCGGCAAAGCCTAAGCCAAGCCGCGACGCTTGCGCAGCGCGGCGTGAGCACGATCGGCGCGAGCTCCTCGGCGACGAACGAGGCGGCGCGGCGTTCTTCCGGCACCGGGCGATAGAGCGTATCGCGCTGCTGCGGCTCGCGGCCGATCGAGCGGATCAGCGCCTCCATCGCGTCGGGCGGGAATTCCTGGCCGTGCTGCGTGCCGGCGGCGCGCGAGATGCTCTCGTTCATCAAGGTGCCGCCGAGATCGTTGGCGCCCGACATCGAGGCAGATCGCGGCGCCGGCCGGGCCCATCTTCACCCACGAGGTCTGGATGTTGGTGATCGCCGGATGCAGCACCAGCCGCGCCACCGAATGCATGATCACCGCCTCGCGGAAGGTCGGCCCGCGGCGGGCGCGGCCCTGGCGGTACATCGGCGCTTCCATGTGCACGAAGGGCAGCGGCACGAACTCGGTGAAGCCGCCGGTCTCGACCTGCAGGTCGCGCAGCGCCAGCAGATGGCGCGACCAGGCGAGCGACGTCTCGACGTGGCCGTACATGATGGTCGAGGTCGTGCGCAGGCCGAGCCTGTGCGCGGCGCGCTGCACGTCGAGCCATTGCGCCGGTGTTGATCTTGTCGGGGCAGATGATGGCGCGCACCTCGTCGTCGAGGATCTCGGCCGCCGTGCCCGGCAAGGTGCCGAGGCCGGCCTGCTTCAGTTGCGCCAGGAAGGCGGAGAGCGGCGTCTGCAGGGTCGCGGCGCCCTGCGTCACCTCGAGCGGCGAGAAGGCGTGGATGTGCATGCCGGGCACCGCCGCCTTGATGGCGCGGCAGATCGCGACGTAGGTCTCGCCGGTGTAGTCCGGATGGATGCCGCCCTGCAGGCAGACCTCGGTGGCGCCGCGCTGCCAGGCCTCGACGCGCGCGCCGCGACACCTCTTCCAGCGCGAGATCGTAGGGCGCGCCGCGCAGATCCTCGTGCGTGCGGCCCTTGGAGAAGGCGCAGAAGCGGCAGCGGAAATAGCAGATGTTGGTGTAGTTGATGTTGCGGTTGACGACGTAGCGCACGACGTCGCCGCTGACGGCCTGGCGCAGCGCGTTGGCCGCGCCGGTGACATGGCGGTAGTCGGCATCGCGCGCCGCGAACAGGCGCACGATCTCGGGATGATCGAGCCGCTGGCCGGCGGTCGCGCGATCGACGATGCGCGCGATCTCGGGATCGACCTCGCGCGCCAGCACGCGCGGCGCCGGCGGCGGCTCGGTATTGCCGGGCGCCCAGTCGTCGTCGCGCGCAAAGCCCTCGGCGTCGCTCATGCGCCGCACTTGCGTCGCGACCTCGGGGGCGAGCCAGGTGTCGGGCGCGCGGGCGTAGGCGGGATAGACCGCCAGCCGATTGACCAGCAGCTTGCCCATCGTCGGCGCTGAGCCGCGCCAGCTCGTCGATGGCGGGCCACGGCGCCTCGGGATTCACATGGTCGGGCGTCACCGGCGAGATGCCGCCCCAGTCGTTCAGGCCGGCGCCGATCAGGCGCGGATAGACGCCGGGCGACAGGTTGGGCGGCGCCTGGATGTTCATGTCGGGCCCGAGGATCAGTCGCGCCGTGGCGATGGTCCACAGAAGGTCGTCGAGGTCGGGCTCGTCGGCGTCGGCGCGCTTGGTGTCGGGCTTGGCGCGGAAATTCTGGACGATCACTTCCTGGATGTGGCCGTGCGCTTCATGCAGGTCGCGGATCGCCTGCAGCGCCTCGATCCGCTCCTCGCGCGTCTCGCCGATGCCGATCAGGATGCCGGTGGTGAACGGCACTTTCAGTTCGCCGGCCAGCCGGATCGTCTCCAGCCGCACGGCCGGATGCTTGTCGGGCGAGCCGTAATGCACGCCGCCCTTTTCGCACAGCCGCTCGCTGGTCGATTCGAGCATGATGCCCTGGCTGGCAGTGACCTCGCGCAGCCCGGCGATCTCCTCGCGCGTCATGACGCCGGGATTGGCGTGCGGCAGCAGGCCGGTCTCGCGCAGCACCAGGCCGCACATCGCGGTGAGATAGCCGATCGTGGTCTCGTGGCCCAGCGCCGCCAGCGCCTCGCGCGCCGCGCTGGTAGCGCAGCTCCGGCTTGTCGCCCAGGGTGAACAGCGCCTCGGTGCAGCCCGCGGCCTGGCCGGCGCGGGCGATCGCCGAGGACCTGGTCGGGCGACAGGTAGGCCGGCTCGCCGGCCTGCGGCCGCTCGGCGAAGGTGCAGTAGTGGCAGACGTCGCGGCACAGGTGGGTCAGCGGAATGAAGACCTTGCGCGAATACGAGATCAGCCGGCCGTGGCCGCGATCGCGCAGTCGCGCCGCGTCCGCCATCAGCCCGGAAAGCTCCGCCATGATCAGACCCTCTACGCAGGACGCTCGCGCCCGACGATAGCGGCAATCGCCACCGGTTGCATCGTGTAGTATGGCCGTCGCAATCGCGTCCGACCCAGGGAGATCGACCTATGAAATTCGGCTTCAACGCGCCCACCGCCGGGCCAATGGCGGCTGATCGAGCAACTGACGCAAGCTGGTGGTCGCAGGCGAGGCCATGGGCTTCGACTACGCCACCTTCAGCGACCATGTGGTGATCCCGACCGACATCCAGGCCAAATATCCCTACAGCTCGACCGGTGAATTCCCCGCCGGCGCCCGCGCCGAGCGGCACGAGCAGCTCATCGAAGTGGCCTTCGTGGCGGCCAAGACGACAAAGCTGCGCCTGGTTACCTCGGTGATGGTGGTGCCGCATCGCCCCGCGGTACTGACGGCCAAGATGCTGTCGACCATCGACGTGCTGTCGGGCGGACGCCTGGTGCTGGGCATCGGCGCCGGCTGGATGAAGGAGGAGTTCGAGGCCATCAGCGCGCCGGATTTCGCCCAGCGCGGCAAGGTCACCGACGAGTACATCAAGGCCTTCATCGAGCTCTGGACCAAGGCCAAGCCGCGCGTTTGCCGGCGAGCACGTCCGCTTCGACAACATCGTCTTCGCGCACAAGCCGGTGCAGAAGCCGCATCCGCCGATCTGGGTCGGCGGCGAAAGCGGACCGGCGCTGCGCCGCACCGCGCGGCTGGGCGATGCCTGGTATCCGATCGGCACCAACCCGGCCAACCCGCTCGACAGCCTGGCGCGCTTCAAGGCCCAGGTGGCGCGGCTGCGCAAAGATGACCGCAGGAGGCCGGGCGCAAGCCGGACGCGGTCGGCCTCACGCTGCGCGTCACCGCCTACGGCGAGAACGTCCCGGCCAAGGCGGGCGACGGCGAGCGGCGGCTCGTTCTCAGGCAAGCCGGCCGACATCGCGGGCGACATCAAGGCATTGCGCGACATCGGCGTCAGCCATCTCGACGTCGGCTTCGGCGGCACGACCGTCGACGCCGTGCTGGGCGAGATGCAGCAGTTCCGCAAGGACGTGCTGCCGCTGGTTTAATTCCGTCGCTCCGAGCGTAGCGAAGACCTCATCGCCGCCGATGGCGTGAGATCTGCTGGCTCAGAGCCTGACGCGCGCTCAGTCACCTTCTTCGCGAGCTTCGCCCAGCGGTCGAGCTCGGGCAGGATGGCGTCCGCCTTGGCCGATTCGAGGCTGACGATGACGCGCACCACGCCTTCGTCGCGGTCGCGCTTCAGCTGATCCTCGTCTTCCTTCGAGCTCCAGATGCTGATCGGCACGGAGGCGGGATCGCGGTTGGCCTCCGTCGCCATCTCGCGGAACTTCGGCAGCAGGTCGCGCACTTCGGCGTAGGCCTTGCGCGCGCGCAGCGGCATCCAGCCGTCGCCGTAGCGGACCGCGCGGCGGGCGCCGTAGGGAAAGGCGCCGCCGACCAGGATCGGCGGATGCGGCTTCTGCGCCGGCTTGGGCCAGGTCATCATGGGATCGAAATTGACGAACTCGCCGTGATACTCGGCCTTGGACTTGGTCCAGATCACCTTCATCGCCTCGATGCGCTCGCGCACCAGCTTGTGGCGGGTCTCGAAGGCGGTGCCGTGGTTTTCCATCTCGTCCTGGTTCCAGCCGTTGCCGACGCCGAACAGGAAGCGGCCGTCGGACAGCTGGTCGATCGACGACACGAGCTTGGCGGTCTGGATCGGATCGCGCTGGTTGACCAGGCAGACGCCGGTGCCGACCTTGAGCGTCGTGGTGACGGCGGCCGCGGCCATCAGCGCCACGAACGGGATCCATGGCGTCGTAGTATTTCTTGGGCAGGTCGCCGCCGCCGGGAAACGGCGACTTGCGCGTCAGCGGGATGTGCGAGTGCTCGGGCGACCACACCGAGTCGAAGCCGCGTTCCTCCAGCGCCTTGCCGAGCTCGCCGGGAGACATCGAGTAGTCGGTGAAGAACATCGCCGCGCCGATATGCATCGTTTCCCCTTCGCTATGTCTGACAGGCCTAGGCCGCCTTGGCCCGCTTCGGCCATCGCGCCTCGACCAGCGGCAGCACTTTCTCGATCAGCAGCCTGGTCTGGGCGATGACGTCGTCGCCGCTCGGGCCGACCGGCCGCAGGATGAACTTTCGACGCCGACGCCGACATATTCCGCGACCCTGTCGAGGATCGCCGTCTCGTCGCCGATCGGCGAAGTAGCGCGCCGGATCGCGGCCGGTGCGCTTGCCGTAGGCCACCATGGCGGCCTCGAGCACGCTGGTCGGAAGCCTTGCCGAAATAGAAGGGAAAGGCCGCGCCATAGTGGTCCTCGTCGATGGTGCGGCCGGCCTCGGCCACAGCCTTCTTGATGGCGGCGACGACCTTGCCGACATCGGCCGGCGTCTCGGCGCCGGCCTGCCAGCCGGTGCCGTAGCGCGCCGTCCGCCGGATCGCCGCCTCCGACGAGCCGCCGATCCACATCGGCAGGTCGGGCTGCACCGGCTTGGGCGAGATCGACGCGCCGGCCAGCCGATAGTGCTTGCCGGCGAAATCGACGCTGTCCTCGCGCCACAGCCGGGCGATGATCTCCAGCGCCTCGTCGGTCCGCTTGCCGCGGGTCTTGGTGTCGATGGTCAGCGCCTGCCATTCCGGCCCGAGCGGGCTGCCGATGCCGAAGGCCGGCAGCAGGCGGCCCTCCGACAGCACGTCGATGGTGGCGCACTGCTTGGCCAGCAGCACCGGATCGCGCAGCGCCAGCGACACGACGTTCATGCCGAAGCGCAGCCGGCGCGTGCGGCCGGCCAGCGCCGCCATGGCCGCCATGCATTCGAGGATCGGCGCGCGGCTGACCAGCCGATCGGTCTGCCACAGCAGATCGACGCCGCCCGCCTCGCACAGATCGACCCAGCGCCAGTAGTCCGCGGCGCCGGCGAAGGGAAACTCCATCAGGCCGAGGCCGATGGCGACGCTCACGCGGGCACGCTCGCCTTGGCGAGCGGCGCCAGCTTGTCGATATGGCGCAGGATCTCGTCGCGGCTGAGCGTCGCGGTATCGCCGAGCAGCGCGCTCTGGATGCCGGCCTTCTCGTAGTCCGCCAGCACCTTGGCGGTCGCTGCGGCGCGCCGAACACGATGGTTGTCAGCGTGGCGGGATCGCGGCCCTTCTCGGTCGCCATCCGACGCAGCCGCGCGACGCCTTGGACGACGTCGAAGCCGCGCGCGCGCGGGAAACCAGCCGTCGCAATAGTCGACGACGCGGCGCAGCGTATGGTCGGTCTCGCCGCCCAGAATGATCGGCGGATGCGGCCGCTGCGCCGGCTTGGGCCACGACCAGACGGGATCGAACTTCACGAACTCGCCGTGGTACGACGCCTCCTCCTCGGTCCACAGCGCCTTCATGGCCAGCACGTGCTCGCGCATCTGCTTGAAGCGCGTCTCGTAGCGGGCGCCGTGGTTCTCCATCTCGTCGACGTTCCAGCCGCCGCCGATGCCGAAGATGAAGCGTCCGCCCGAGAGCTGGTCGAGGCGTGGCGATCGCCTTGGCCGTGACGATCGGCTCGTGCTGCGGCACCAGGCAGATGCCGGTGCCGACCTTCAGCTTCTTGGTCGCCGCCGCGGCGAAGGCGAGCGCCGACGAACGGATCGTGGGTGTGCGAATAGCGCTTGGGCAGCTCGCCGCCGCCGGGGAACGGCGTGCGCGCGGCTGAGTCGGGATATGCGGTGTGCTCGGGCACGAACAGCGACTCGAAGCCGCGATCCTCGAGCGCCCGCGCGAGCTCGGCGAGGTTGATGCCGTAGTCGGTCGGGAAATAGAAGACGCCGACGTCGCATCGTCGTGTCTCCCACTGGCTGGTCATCTGGTGCTTGCATGGCCGACGATATCGGCCGCATAACGTGACCGCGCCAAGGTCACAACGGGCCACCGGAGGACATGGCCCATGACGTTAGGACGCCTGGGCGTTTGGTATTCGACGGACAAGCTGAACGGATCGCAGCTCGGCCGATTTCGTGCGGCATCGTCGAGAGAACGGCTACGCGGCGCTGTGGTATCCAGAATCCCGCGGCTACAGATCGATGTCGCTGGCGGCGCTACCTCCTGTCGAAGAGCAGTCGAGCTGACGATCGGCAGCTCGATCGCCAACATCTACGCACGCGACTCCTTTACCGCGCGGCGCGGCCATGGTGTCGCTGAACGACCTCTACGGCGGCCGGTTCATCCCTCGGCCTGGGCGTCAGCCACATTCCGATGGTCGAGGGCCTGCGCGGCCATCGCTACGACAAGCCGCTCTCGGCCATGCGGCGCCTATCTCGACGGCATCCACGAGGATCTGCCCGCCGGCGGGAGCCGCCGGTGATGGTGGCAGCGCTGGGACCGAAGATGCTGGCGCTCAGCGCCGAGGAAGTCGCTGGGCGCGCGTGCCCTACAACGTCACGCCCAAGCATACCGCGCAGGCGGCCAACGATCCTGGGACGCGAAGCAAGATGGCTGGCGGTCGAGCAGAAGGTGACGCTCGAGACCGATCCCGCCCAGCGCACGGGCGATCGGCCGCAAGGAGCTCGCCGCGCTACATGGTGCTGCCGAACTATCGCAACAACTGGCTGCGCGAGGGCTTCAGCGAAGCCGAACTCGCCGACGGCGGCAGCGACCGCTTCATCGACGCCATGGTGCCTGTGGGGCGATGCGGCGACGATCAAGAAGGGCCTGCGCGCGCATTTCGACGCCGGCGCCACCCATGTCTGCCTGCAGCCGGTCCATGCCGACGGCGACTTCGCCGCGCGCGACACGCATGCTGGCGGCACTGGCCGACACCTGAGACGGAGAAGACGATGGATTTCGGCATCGCCCTGCCGACGGCGGCGGATCTCCTGGAAGCATGGCGCAGCGCGGCCGAGGAACTCGGCTTCAGCCATGCCTGGTTCTACGACACCCAGATGCTGAGCGCCGACTGCTTCGTCGCCATGGGCGCCGGCGGCGGTCAACACCAGGCGCATTCGCCTCGGCACCGGCGTGCTGGTGCCGTCCAACCGCATCGCGCCGGTCGCCGCCAATGCGCTGGCGACGCTCAACCAGCTGGCGCCCGGCCGCATCGACTTCGGCGTCGGCACCGGCTTCACGGCGCGGCGCGCCATGGGCTTCGGCGCCATCAAGGTCAAGGACATGGAGACCTACATCGCACCAGGTCTACGGCCTCGCTGCGCCGCGAGACGGTCGACTTCGAGATGGAAGGCCAGAAGAAGCAAAATCCGCTTCCTCAATCCCGAGCTTGCCGCTGTTCAACACCAAGGATCCGATCGCGCTGCATCTCTCTCGGCCTTCGGGCCACGCACGCGCGCGCTGACGGCCAAGCTCAAGGCCGGCTGGATCGATTTCGTCGGCAAGGTCGAGAACGGCATCAAGGAAGTCGCAGGCCATGCGCGCAGGCCTGGCGCAAGGCCGGCCACGCGATGGGCGATCTGCAGGCCACCGCCTTCGCGCTGGGCTGCGTGCTGCAGGACGGCGAGCCTGCCGATTCCGAGCGCGCCATGGCGCAGGCCGGGACCGCGCGCCGCGGTGATGCTGCATCGCGCCGCCGACGAGGCGCTGGCCGGACTGAAGCGCCGGGCGTGCCATGCTATCGAACGACCCGCCAGAGCTGCGAGGGCTACCATCGACACTGGCGCGCAGCTTCAGAGCCCGAGGACGCGCCCTACCTGCGAGAACCATCGCGGGCATCTGATGTTCGTGAAGCCCGAGGAAAAGCGGTTCGTCACCGCCGAGCTGATCCGCCGCCACCTCGTTCACGGCGAGCGAGGCCGAGATCAAGCAGCGCATCGATGCGCTTGCGCGGCGCCGGCTACACCCAGTTCACCATCCAGCTCGTTCCCGGCCGGGAACAGGCACGCTGCCGATTGGGGGCGTATCGGCGAGGCATTTGACCTGAGAGGCGGCGTCCGATCCAGATCGGAACCGCGCGCGGCTCCATCTGATCCCGGGGCCTCGCTTCCGCGATTCCAAATAATCCCAGAGCACGACCTTCCGCTCGGCTGATCCCAGCCGAGGCGGAACATTCTCTAGCGCCCGCGCAGTGCCAGCCCGGGGCCAGCACCAGCGCCGCGGTGACCAGGCCGGGGCCGCAGGCGAACAGCATCACCGTGGTCGGCGCCAGGCCGAGGCCCAGCAACGCGCCGCCGACGATCGGTCCGGCGATGCCGCCGCAAGACGGCCGATGCCGAGCGCCCAGCCGATGCCGGTCGAGCGCGTCGTGCGGCGGGATAGATCGGCGGCGGCGAAGCCGTTCAAGCCGAGCTGGCTGCCGACGAAGCCGCCGCCCGCGCCCGAACAGCACGATCATGGTCCAGACGTGCGGGCAGGCGCACCAGAGGTCGCCACGATGCCGATGCAGATAGCGCCGAACAGCAGGCTCGTCGCCAGCACGCGCTCGGCGCCCAGGCGGGCGATGACCGGGCCCAGCAGCAGCGTGATCATGATGCCGCCCAGCGAATAGATGCTGGCGGCAAAGGCTGCGTCGGCGGGGCTGAAGCCTTCGAGGTTGAGCACCGTCGGCAGCCAGTAGCCGATCAGGTACATGTTCAGGAGGTTGATCAGGAAGGTCGCCCACAGCAGCAGCGTGCTCACCGCCAGCCCGTCGGCGAACGGGCCGCTCACCGGATTGGCCTGGGCCGCGGCCGGGCCGCGCGCCGCCTGGAACTGCGGCGATTCCGGCAGGATGAAGATCAGCACGACCAGCAGAACGCAGTGGCACGATGCCGCCGACGTAAGAAGATGCCCTGCCAGCCCCAGCGCGGCAGGATCTGCGCCGCGATCTGGCCGGCGAGAAAGCCGCCGATCGTGTTGCCGGTGAACATGAACATGACGACCGGACGTGCGCCAGCGGTCCGGCGTATAGTCGGAGGTGAGCGCCACCGTCGTCGGCATGGCGCCGCCGATGCCGATGCCGGTGAAGAAGCGCAGCGCCACCAGCATCTGCAGCGACGGAGCCCAGGCCGAGAACAGCGAGAACAGGCCGAACAGCGCGACCGAGAACAGCAGCACCGGCTTGCGGCCAAAGCGGTCGGCGATCGGGCCAGGCCGACGCATGGCGCCACCATGATACCGACGCTGGAAGGCGCGAAGGCCTGGGTGAAGGCCGACGGCGGCAGCGGCCGAGGCCTTGGTGAGCGAGGGCACGGCTGAGCCCGATGCGCCGAGAGATCGTAGCCGTCGAGCGCCTGGATGAGGCCGCACAGCACGGCGACGCCGGAGCTGGAGGCCGCCGGAGTTTGGGGTCCGCAGCGGCTGAAAGCCGCTATTCGTCATCGCCATGGCCTCTCCCTCCCCTTTTCGATGGCGTGAATGCCTCTAGGCAGGGCGCGCGCCTCGGCAGCCGGTAGCAGCGCCTGACCTGGTGCGCCTGCAGCGCGGGCAGCGCACGTCGCGGGCGAAGCGGCGGATCTGCTCGATGAACATCTCCTGCGGCATAGCGCCGCGGTTGAGGCTGATCTGCACCATGTCTGGCGCCGTGCGCCTTCAGCCGCAGCGATGATGCGCTCGGTCACTTCGCTGCGGCGTGCCCCACGGCGGGTGTCTCGGCCAGCCGCTCGACATCGGCCAGGGTGAGGTTGCGGAAATCCTCGCGCAGCAGGGCGGCGGCGCGCATGGTTCTCGCGGCCGCACATAGTCGGTCGAGCTCTGGCTGGGTAGCCCGCCTGGCGCTGCAGCGCCGTCTCCGGTCGAAGTTGCCGTGGCTGAACAGCGTGCGATTGAAATAGAGGTGATAGGGCGCCATTTCCTTCACCGCCTGCGCCTTGCAGATCGGCGACATAGGCGTTGATGCCGAGCGACAGATGGTCGGGCGTGATGCGATGGCCGGCGTCAGCCAGGCACTTGGCGTAATAGGCGATGATGTCGTCCTGAGCGCCGCCGCCAAGCCCGGCCGGTGATCGGGATGTTGTGCCGGCCGGCGAACTCGATCGATTCCTTGCTGCCGACGATCGGGATCCAGATCTCGGGATGGGGCCGCTGCACCGGGCGCGAGCCAGATCGCCGCCACGTCGCTGGCACGACCAGAACTTGCCCTGGTAGGAGAAAACGTCCTCGGTCCAGGCGCGGGTGACGATCTCGTAGGCTTCCTCGAAGCGGGCGCGCGATTCCGCCAGCGGCACGTTGTGCACCTGGTATTCGCGCGGAATGCCGCGCGCAAAGCCGAGATCAGCCGGCCGTTCGACGGGCAGTCGAGCATCGCCAGCTCTTCGGCCAGCCGCAGCGGTTCGTGCAGCGGCGGCAGATTGCCGTAGATCAGCGAGTTTCAGCTTCTTGGTGCTGCTGCGCGGCGATCGACGCCATCAGGTTGGGCGAGTTCATCAGCCCATAGGGCGAGCAATGATGCTCGTTGAAGCCGAGCACCGTCATAGCCCGAGCCGGTCCATCTCCTCCCAGGCATCGAGGTGCTCGGCGTAGGTGCGGACCGCCGCGTCTGCGACCTGAAATGCCGCTTGCTCAGGGATAGGGCAGCTCCGGAGCCGACCTTCGAGATGGTCGAGGTTCTCGCCGTAGGCCGAAGAGGTCGAAGACGAAGACTTTCGTGATGCTCCTCGATCAGGCTGCGACTCGCTGCCGGCGGCAGCGCCAGGCGGCAATGTCGACCCGCGAGCGGCGGAAGATGCTGCGCTGTTTCCGGCGGCCCGCCGCGCGCAACGCGGCAGCGACGTCAGAGATCGGCGGCTCGTCGCCGCCGGCACAGGCTGGTGACCATCGGCAAGGGGCACCGGCACATCCTGCCGGTGCGTGCCGTCTTGATTCAGAACACGATCACCCGGCCAGCGTGGGCGTCGGCGACCCAGACCGACCCGTCGCTCGCCACCTTCAGCCAGTCCGGCGCGCTGTTTCCGGCGCCGAGCGGTTGCGAACTTTGCGCCACGGGCCGACCGAAGCCGTCGGCGGTTCACGTCGTAGACGCGGACCAGGGCCGCGCGGGCATCGGAATGATAAAGGCGCGCGTCCATCCGGCGAGAAGCCGAGGCCGTTGGTCAGCATGACGCCGTCCGACAGCGTGCGCATCGTTGCCGTCGAGATCGATCACGTGAAGGTGGCCGGGCTTGGGCGCATCGCCGCCGAAGACGCCGGAAGGCGACAGCGAGCCGACATAGATCACGGCCTGCCCGATCGGTGGCGAGGTCGTATTGAAGCCGGTGGCGCCGGAATGGCGTCGAGCGAAAGCAGCTGATGCGTATGTGCCGTCAGCCAGCCGCGACGAAGGCGAGTGTCGCGTCCGCCGACCACCAGGCCGTCCGATGCTATGCAGCGCCATGCCGCCGATGCCGCGCCGCTTGGGGATCACCGGCGACACCGTTCCGGCGCGATCCAGCAGATGCTGCGCCGCCGCCGATGACGTCGCTGAAATAGAGTCCGCGGCCGGGGTCCCAGACGGGACCTTCGATCGGGCAGAAGCCCGTCGCAGCACGTTGCATCTTCAGTCCCCCCGGGCGACGCCTTTTGGGGTCACTATAGGTTCGGCCCGCAGCACGGAGGAACCGCGATGAAACTCGGCCTGGCGATCGGCTATTCCGCGCGCGCATCTCGACATTCCGGTGAAGCTCGTGCAGCGCGCCGAGGAGCTGGGCTACGAATCGGTGTGGACGGCGGAAGCCTATGGCTCCGACGCGGTGACGCCGCTGGCCTTCCTGGCGGCGCACACCAAGCGCATCAAGCTCGGCACCGGCATCATGCAGCTCGCCGCCCGCACGCCCGCCAACGCGGCGATGTCGGCGGCGACGGTCGATCGCCATGGCCGGCGGCGGCCGCTTCATCGTCGGCCTCGGCGTGTCCGGGCCCGCAGATCGTCGAAGGCTGGTACGGCCAGCCGTGGGGCAAGCCCTACTGGCGCATCCGCGACTACGTCGCGATCATGCGCAAGATCTTCGCGCGCGAAGCGCCGGTCACGCACGACGGCCGCGAGATCGCCCTGCCCTACACCGGACCCGGCGCCATGGGCATCGGCAAGCCGCTGAAATCCATCCTGCACATGAACCCGCACATCCCGATCTACCTGGCGACCGGCAACGAGGCGACGGTCAAGCTCACCGCCGAGATCGCCGACGGCTGGCTGCCGATGGGCTTCATGCCGGGCGCCATGGAGGAGTACCGGCCCTGGCTCGAAGAGGGCTTCCGCCGGGCCGGCAACGGCAAGAGCTTCAAGGACTTCTCCATCCACGCCTCGGTGCATGTCGAAGTCGACAACGACGTGGCAGGCGCGCTCGCCAGGCTGAAGCCGGAGGTGGCGCTCTACGTCGGCGGCATGGGCCATCGCAGCAAGAACTTCCACAACGACATCATGGTGCGCCGCGGCTTCGGCGATGCGGCCAAGCCGCATCCAGGAACTCTACCTCGCGGGCCGCAAGGACGAGGCCATCGCCGCCGTGCCCGACGAATGGGTCGACATGAAATCGCTGGTCGGCCCGACCGCCCGCATCCGCGAGCGCTATCGCGCCTGGGAGGATAGCGGCGCCGACTCGCTCACCGTGCGTTCCCGCCAGCCCGAGGCACTGGAAGCGATGGCGCAGGCGGCGCGGCTCAACTAGCCAGCCCGGCACATGAAAAAGGCGGCCCGCCAGGGCTGCCTTTCTGCTGGCGCGATCAGTAGCCGCGCGGCGGCTGGCGGATGCAGGCGTTGGTCGGAAACCGCTCGAGCGTCGAGGATACGCTCGTCGCGGCTATCGAAGCCTGCACGCTGGCGAGCGCGTTGTCAAGGCGACCACGTCGGATCGGTTGGTGGCGACGTTCACGCCGGGTGAGCGCGCGCTCAGCCTGCGGCGCGTAGTCCAGCTGCGGCGGGATAGCGGTGGGCGCCGTCGCCATCTGGCGCGCCGGATCACGATTCAACGCGGCGGTTCTGCGGTTCGCGTACCTGGTCACCGGTCGGCAGCAGGGCTGGGACTCGCCCTTGCCGACCGCGCGGCGATGCGCGTCAGCCGGGCGCCTTGGCGGACCATCTCGTTCTTCACCGCGTTCGCGCGGCGAGCGGCGAGGGCCATATTGTAGCTGTTCGGGCCGGTCGTGTCCAGGTGTGGCCGGTCGCGCGTGACACGGGCGTTGCCGGTGGACCTGAAGGCGCGTGACCGCCTGGGTGATGATGACGTTGAGCGAGGCGACCGAGTGCCGAGCTATCCAGTCGAAGAACACCATGAAGGTCGGTGCCTGCGCCATGGGCGGCGGAGGCGGCGGCGGCGGAGGTGGCGGCTCCGAGGCGCAAGGCGCCCAGCAAGAACGTTGCCGCAAATACAAGTAGTAACTTTTGAGCATGATCCATCCCCATGGAGTTTCCGGAACGCTTAGCGCTGTTCAGGGGCGGGTATCCGGAATAGGAGCGTCCCATGGTGAAACGCTGCAGTACCGAAGAGGTTCCGGCGATGCTCAGCCGCGAATGGGCGAGTGCCCGCCGGCGACACACGCAACGCATCAGTCGAACGGCGGCGGCTGGTGAAAAGTGCACGCTCGACGGCATACCAACCCGCTGTTGCGCAGGCCGGCGGCGATGCCGTTGATGCTGAGATGGATGCCCTGCACGACGCCCGGGTCGGCGTCGCCGGCGCGGTGGCGCCTGAGCAGTTCGATCTGCACGTGGTTCAGCGGATCGATGTAGGGAAAGCGGTTGCGGATCGAGCGCGCCAGCAACGGATTGCCCTCCAGCAGCGTCTGCTGCCGCGTGATGGCGAGGACCGCGTCGATCGATGCCTGCCACTCCTGCCGCAGGCGGCTGAAGACCCGCTCGCGCAGCTTGGCGTCGGTCACCAGCTCGGCGTAGCGCGAGGCGATGGCGATGTCGCTCTTGGCCAGCACCATGTCCATGTTCGACAGCACGGTGCGGAAGAACGGCCAGTCGTCGTGCATCGCCTGCAACGTCGCCATGCCGTCGCCGCGGCCGCGCGGCGAGCCCACGCCTCGACCGCCGCGCCGAAGCCGTACCAGCCCGGCAGCATCAGGCGGCATTGCGCCCAGCTGAACACCCAGGGGATGGCGCGCAGATCCTCGATGCGCCGCTGGCTCCGAGCGCGACGCCGGGCGGCTGCCGATATTGAGGGTGGCGATCTCGTCCAGCACCGTGGACTCGCGGAAATACCGGTCGAAGCCCTCGGTCTCGTAGACCAGGTCGCGATAGGCGCGGAAGGCGTGCGCCGACAGTTCCTCCATGACGGCGAGGTAGTCGGCGGGCGGCGGCGGCCGGTCGCGCCTCCAGCAGCGTCGCCTCGAGCGTGGCGGCCGCCAGGGTCTCGAGATTGCGCCGCCCGACCTCGGCGTTGGAGTACTTGCCGGCGATCACCTCGCCCTGCTCGGTGATGCGGATCTGCGCCCTGCACGGCGCCGGGCGGCTGCGCCAGGATCGCCTCGTAGCTCGGCCCACCGCCGCGGCCGACCGAGCCGCCGCGGCCATGGAACAGGCGCAGCCCGACCTGGTGGCGCCGGAAGATGTCGATCAGCGCCAGCTCGGCCTTGTAGAGCTCCCAGGTCGAGGTCAGGTAGCCGCCGTCCTTGTTGCTGTCGGAATAGCCCAGCATCACCTCCTGGGTGCCGCCGCGCGAGGCGAGCAGCCGGCGATAGGCGCGGCAGGCCCAGAAGCTCGTCCATGATGCGGCCGCAGCGCTGCAGATCGCCGATGGTCTCGAACAGCGGCACGATGTCGACGTCGAGCCGGCCCTCGCGCGGGCGCAGGCAGTCCGACTTCCTTGAGCAGCACGGCCACTTCCAGGATGTCGGAGACGCTGTCGGCCTTGGAGATCACGTAGTTGGGCATGGCGGCGCGGCCGTAGCGGCGATGCGCGTCCGCCGCGACGCGTCAGCATGGCGAGCTCGCCCGCCGTCTCCTCGCCGTACGACAGGTGGCGGCGACGCCAGCGGCCGCGGGTTGCCCAGCTCGCCGGCCAGCAGCCACGCGCGCGGGCTCGTCGCAGCGTCCGATAGTCGGCGCCGACGCCGGCGGCCTCGACGCAGTTCGGCCATGACGCGCGCATGCACATCGGAATTCTGCCGCAGATCGAGCGACGCGAGATGGAAGCCGAAGACATCGACCGCGCGTCGCAGCGACGCGCAGGCGCCCGCGCGCCAGCGCTGCCGAGCCGTTTTCCGTCAGCGACTGGTCGATCGTGTCGAGGTCGGCCTTCAGGTCGGCCGCCGCTTCATAGGCCGGCGCCGGCCCGACCGGCGGGATGCGGCGCTTCCAGCCGGTCGAGCGACCACGCGGTGGCGGCCAGCCGGGCATAGATGCCGACGATGGCGCGCCGGTAGGGTTCGTCCTGACGCTCCGGCGCATGGTCGGGCGAGCGCTCGGCCAGCGCGCGCAGGGCATCGGAGACGCGCACGATGCGGCCGTCGAGCGACAGCTCGCCGCCCAGCAGATGCAGCTCGTCGAGATAGAAGCGCAGCGCCCGCTGGCTCTGCATGGCGAGCGCCTGGCGCGATCACGTCGGCGGTGACGTAGGGATTGCCGTCGCGGTCGCCGCCGATCCAGCTGCCCATGCGCAGGAAGGACGGCACCTCGACGTCCTGCCAGGCCGGGTCGGTGGCGCCGAGGCTGATCCTCGAGGTCGGCGTAAAAGACCGGCAGCGCGCGCAGGAAGGTGTGGTCGTAGTAGGCAAGACCGTTGGCGACCTCGTCGATGACCCTGAGGCGCGTGCCGCGCAGGATGTTGGTCTGCCACAGAGTGAGCACGGCGCGGCGCAGCGCCCTGCGGTTGGCCGCCAGCTCCTCCGGCGTGAACTCGATGCGGTCGCGCTCGTCGAGCAGCCGGGCGATCTCCATCTCGCGGTCGATCGAGCTCTTGCGCCGGACCTCGGTCGGATGCGCCGTCAGGACCGGGCTGCAGAGAGCGTGGGCGAAGAACGCCTGCAGTTGCTCCGCGGGATATGCCGGCGCTGCGGGCGCGGTCGAGCGCGTAGGCCATCGTGCCCGCGCCGCGGCGGCGCCTTGGCCATGGCGTAGGCGCGGGTGCGGCGGATGTGGTGCTGGTCCTCGGCGATGTTGGCGAGGTGCGAGAAATAGCCGAAGGCCCGGATGATGCGGCAGCGCCTGGCCGGTCGGCAGGCCGCTCATGATCGCCTGCAGCTCCTGCCGGGCGGCCTCGTCGGCGTCGCGGTGGAACTGGACTCCGGTGCGCCGGATGTGCTCGACCAGCTCGAACACCGGCTTCGCCCTCCTGGGCCCGCACCGTGTCGCCGAGGATGCGCCCGAGCAGCCGTATGTCGTAGCGCAGCGGCAGGTCCTTGTCGGGCGTTTCGCTGTGGTTCAGGGTTTCCATCGGCTGCATCATAATACGACGCGAGGCCTCGGTTTTGACATTCGCGTCTGAAGGCGCTTCGTTGGCATACTAACTGCATGAAATCCGGACAGTTCGCATGACGGTGACCCAATGACGATGGCCCGGCGCCAGCTGCGCTTCGGCGCCTTCTTCAGCGTTCCAGGCTGCCATCCGACAGGCTGGCGCCATCCCGACGCGATCTGCGAGACCGATCTCGACTTCCGCTACCTCGCCGACATGGCGCGCATGGCCGAGCGCGGCAAGCTCGACTGCATGTTCTTCCAGGACAGCGTCGCCATCCCCGGCAGCACCGCGGTCTATGGCGGCCAAGCCGTTCCGGGTGAAGAACGGGCGCCAGGCGCATATCGAGCCGATGAGCGCCATCGCCGCCCTCGGCGGCGATCACCAGCCGCATCGGCCTGGTCTCGACCTGCACGACTTCCTACAACGAGCCCTACAACGTCGCGCGCCGCTTCCTCACCATCGACCATATCAGCGGCGGCCGCGCCGGCTGGAACCTCGTCACCTCGCAGGCCGAGGACGAGGCGGTGAATTTCGGCCGCGACGCAGCATTTCGAGCACGGCATGCGCTACGACCGCGCCGCCGAGTTCCACGACGTCGTGATCGGCCTGTGGGACAGCTGGGAGGACGACGCCTTCCTGCGCGACAAGAAGAGCGGCGTCTGGTTCGACTACGACAAGATGCACATCCTGCGCCACAAGGGAAAGCACTTCACGGTGCGCGGGCCGCTCAACGTCGCGCGCTCGCCGCAGGGCCGCCCGGTCGTGGCGCAGGCCGGCTCGTCGGACGTCGGCATGGAGCTCGCCGCCCGCACCGCCGACATGGTGTTCACCGCCCAGACCACCATCAAGGAAGGCCAGGATTTCTGCAACGACATGCGCTCGCGCGTGACGAAGTACGGGCGCGGGCCGGAAGACATCCGCATCTTCCCCGGCATCATGCCGATCGTCGGCCGCACCGAGACGGAGGCGCGCGAGAAATACGAGGAGCTGCGCTCGCTGGTCGACGACGGCGTCGGCATCGCGGGCGTCGCGCGGCTGGCGGGCGGCGTCGACATCTTCGCGCTGCGATCCCGACGGGCCGCTGCCGCGAGCTGAAGCCGAGCAACGCCGCGCGGGCGCGCCAGGAGATGATCATCGCCATGGGCAAGCGCGGCATGACCATCCGCGAGATCGGCCGCGTGCTGGCCATGAGCCAGGCCCATCGCGTCCTCTATGGCACGCCCAGTCAGCTCGCCGACGACATGCAGGCCTGGCTCGAGGCCGGCGCCTGCGACGGCTTCAACCTGCTGTTCCCGCACTATCCCAAGCCGCTCGAGGAATGGGTGACCATGGTCGTGCCCGAGCTGCAGCGGCGCGGCATCTTCCGCACCGAGTACGAGGGCAAGACCTTCCGCGAGAATCTCGGCGTGCCGATCCCGGCCAACATCCACACCAAGAACCGGCACGCAGCGTGCAGGTCGAACGCGGCGGCGTCCAATGACTAAGCGTCAGCTCCGGCTGGGCGGCTTCTTCAGCGTGCCGGGCAATCATCTGGCCGGCTGGCGCCATCCCGATGCGGTCCCGACGTCCGACATGGACTTCCAGCGAATACGCCCACATCACCCAGGTCGCGGAAGCCGCCAAGTTCGACACGATCTTCTTCCAGGACACGGTGGGCGTGGCCGGCAGCCGCGCGCTGGCGCGCGGCGAGCGCACGCGCGCCAAGCTCTCGCGCACCGTCAAGCTCGAGCCGACGGCGACGCTGGCCGCCCTCGCCATGGTGACCGAGCGCATCGGCCTGGTCGCGACCGCGACCACGACCTACAACGAGCCCTACAACATCGCCCGGCGCTTCGCCTCGATCGACCATATCAGCGGCGGCCGCGCCGGCTGGAACCTGGTGACGTCGCAGATCGAGGACGAGTCGGAGAATTTCGGCTTCGACGAGCACCTGGCGCACGCCGAGCGCTACGAGCGCGCCGCCGAATTCTACGAGGTCGTCACCGGGCTGTGGGACAGCTGGGAGGACGGCGGCCTGCTGCGCGACAAGCAGAGCGGCATCTACATGGACCGCGACAAGGTCCATTTCCTCGACCACGTCGGCAAGCACTTCAAGGTCAAGGGACCGCTCAACATCACCCGCTCGCCGCAGGGCTGGCCGGTGGTCGCGCAGGCAGGCTCGTCCGAGGCCGGCCGCGAGCTCGCCGCCCGCACCGCCGACGTGGTGTTCACCGCCCAGACGAAGATCGACGAGGCGAAGGCCTTCTATGCCGACATCAAGAAGCGCGCCGCAGCGCTACGGCCGCGGACCCGACGACATCAAGATCATGCCGGGCCTCACGCCGGTGCTCGGCCGCACCATGGAAGAGGCGCGCGAGAACTACGAATACCTGCAGTCGCTGATGCCCGACGACGTGGCGCTGCAGTCGCTGTCGCACATCTCGGGCGGCCTCGACCTCACCAAGTATCCCGCTCGACGGGCCGCTGCCCGGAGCTGCCGCCCAGCAATGCCGCCAAGGCGCGCCAGGCGCTGGTGGTGAAGCACCGCGCGCGAGGGCAACATGACCTTGCGCCAGATCGCCCGCCACACCGCGGCCGGCACCGGCCATCGCGTGCTGGTCGGCACGCCGCGAGTACATGGCCGACGAGATGGAGACGTGGCTGAAGGAAGAGGCGGCCGACGGCTTCAACGTCGTCTGCAACCACTATCCCAAGCCGTTCGAGGATTTCTGCCGCCTGGTCGTGCCCGAGCTGCAGCGCGCGCGGCATCTTCCGCACCGAGTACGAAGGCACGACCTTGCGCGAGAATTTGGGCTTACGCGTTCCGGAGAACCGATACACGCGCCAGGCGCGGCCCGCCCTGGCAAAGGAGGCGTCATGAAGAGACGCTCGCGATTGCTGCGGCGGCGGGACTCGCCGCGCTGGGATTGGCGACCACGGCGCTTCGCGCAGGGCCCGACCGAGACGGTGCGCAAGCTCAACCTCTACTCCTGGCCGCAGGCGGCGCTTGCCGCAGAGCTACCAGGCGGCGCAGCTGATCGCCCAGCAATGGCGCCAGCTCGGGCTCGAAGTCGAGGTCAAGCCGCTGCAGCGCCAGGCGCAGACCCAGCTCATCTGGTTCAGCCGCGACAAGTGGGACGTCACCATGTGGCGCATGGTCGGCCGGCCCGAGCGCAGCGATCCCGACGAGTTCCTCTACAGCCTCTACCATTCGAGCTACGCCGAGAAGGGCTACAACTTCATCGGCTACATCAATCCCGAGTACGACAAGCTGGCCGAGAAGCAGCGCACCCAGCTCGACCGCGAGGAGCGGCGCAAGACCGCCTTCGCCATGCAGGAGATCATCAACCGCGACCAGCCGCAGGCCTTCCTGGTGCATCCCGAAGTACGCGCTGGCCTTCAACAAGGCGGTGTTCAAGGAGGACACGCGTCGTCAACCAGAGCGGCATCGGCATCCGCAACATCTGACCTTCCTCGAACATCGAGCCGCTCGGCGCGCAGAAGGACCTGATCATCAACAGCAACGAGACGATCAACGCCACCAACCCGCTCTATATCGGCGGCGCGGTCGACAGCTGGGTCACCGACCTGATCTGGGACCGCGTGATGCGCATCGGCCCCGACGGCATGCCGCGGCCGTGGGCTGCCGAGAAGCGTCGACTGGGTCGACGACAAGACCATCGACGATCAAGCTGCGCGCCGGCATGAAATGGCACGACGGCAAGCCGGTGACGGTCGAGCGACGTCATCTTCTCCTTCGAGGCGCCGGCCGGCGACAAGGCGCCGATGTACAAGCCCTTCGTCACCGACATCGCGGCGATGGAGAAGACCGGCGACATGAGCCTGCGCTTCAAGCTCAAGCAGCGCCAACACGACCTTCCTCACCGCCTCGCTCGCCAAGATCAACCTGATCCCCAAGCACATCTGGGAGCCGGTGCTGAAGGACCTGGCGGGCAAGCCGGAGACCGCCGAGCAGCTCAAGGAGGTGTCCAAGATCGGCTCGGGCCGTTCAAGCTGGTGCGCTGGGCGCCCACCGAGGAGATCCTGCTCGAGCGCTACGGCGACCACTTCCAGGCGCCCAAGGTCGAGCGCTGGATCATGCGCATCGTGCCCAACGCCGAGGCCACGCTCGGCATGCTGAAGCGCGGCGAGCTCAACTTCCTCGGCATGTTCGGCGGCGATGCCGAGGTGCTGGTCAAGTTCGCCAAGGAGAACCCCGACATCGCCATCACGAGCGAAGTCGATATCGGCTTCGAGTACGTCGCCTTCAACAACCGCCGCCCGCCGTTCGACGACGTGGCGTTCCGGCGCGCGCTGTCGCTCGCCATCGACCGCCGCCTGATGGTCTCGCGCGGCGTGGCAGGACTACGCGATCCCGGCCAACAGCCACGTCTCGCCGGTGCTGACGCTTCTGGCACGATCCCGCCGGTCGACCAGCCTCAAGACCGGCCTCGCCGAGGCCAAGAAGATCCTGCAGGACGCCGGCTACCGCGTGGTCGGCGGCAAGCTCTACTACCCGGTCGGCAAGCAAGAAAAGCTGACGACGGAATGAGTGCACGACTCATGCTCCTCTCCCCTGTGGGGAGGCTACGGTGACGCGTGAGCTGCGAGATCGCCATGGCATCCGCTCACCGCTCCGTCAGCGGAAGACGCTGACACTGAGTGGCGCGAGTACACATGAGACTTATCCTCGAGCGCTTCACGCACAACGCGCTGGCGCTGCTGGCCGTCACGACGATCCTGTTCTTCATGTTCCGGCTGATGCCGGGCACGCCGCTCGCCGCGTTCATCAACGAGAACCTGAACGCCGACCAGCAGCAGGCGATGCTCGAGCAGTTCGGCCTCGATAAGCCGATGTGGCAGCAATACTTCATCTACCTCGGCCAACCTGCTGCAGGGCGAGATGGGCCTGTCGTTCTTCCAGCGCCGGCCGGTCATGACCATCCTGCTGGAAGTCCTGCCCAACTCGGTGATCCTGACGCTCACCTCGCTGATCATCGCCTACATCTTCGGCGTGCTGGCCGGCGCCTGGCTCGCCTGGAAGCGCGGCAGCTGGCTCGAACGCGTCGCGGTGCCGGCCGTGCTGGCGACGCGCGCCGCGCCCGAGTTCTGGATCGGCATGGTGCTGCTCGCGCTGCTGTCGTTCAACGCCGGCTGGTTCCCGTCCGGCGGCGCCAGCAGCCCGGGCTGGCCTACGCCAACAACTGGCAGCGCATCGCCTCGTGGGACTACGTCCACCATCTCGCGCTTGCCGGTGCCTGACGCTGGCGCTCTACCTGCAGGGCCTGCCGCTGCTGCTGATGCGCTCCAACATGCTCGAGGTGATGCACGAGGAGTTCGTCACCATGGCGCGCATGAAGGGCTTCTCCGAATGGCGCATCGTCATCCGCCACGCCGCGCGCAACGCGCTGCTGCCGGTCGTCACCGCCTTCGCGCTGGGCGTCGGCCTGTCGATGGGCGGCAATGTCGTGGTCGAGACGGTGTTCAGCTGGCCCGGCATCGGCCGGCTGCTGGTCCAGGCGGTCTCCGTCCAGCGACTATCCGCTGGCGCAGGGCGCCTTCCTGATGATCGCGCTGGTGCTGGCGCTGATGAACTTCGTCGCCGACCTGCTCTACATGGTCCTCGACCCGCGGGTGACGCCATGGCCGAAAGAGCTGAGCCGGTCCCTCGCGCGCGACGCGCTGGCGCGCTGCGCCGGTGCTGCGCGCATGGCGGCGATGCCGCTGCAGCGATCCCTTCGCCTTCACCGGCCTGCTCATCTACGTGCTGTTCGCGCTGGTCGCGCTGTTCGCCGACCAGCTGGCGCCCATCGATCCGCTGGAGATCCTGTTCACCAAGGCCGGCAAGCTCGCGCGCCAACGTGCGCGCCCGGCGCCGAGCTTTCCGCTCGGCACGACCAATCTCGGCCGCGACATCTACTGCCCAGCTCGTGCATCGGCACGCGCGCGCGCTCGCGGTCGGCCTGTCGGCCGCGGTCATCGTCGCCACCGGTCGGCACCATCGTCGGCCTGGTGGCCGGCTACTTCGGCGGCACGACCGACGCGGTGCTGATGCGCATCGCCGACATGGCGCTCAGCCTGCCGTTCCTGCCCTTCGTCATCGTGCTGACGGGCTTCCTGGGCGCCAGCACCTCGCAACATCGTGCTCGCCGTCGCGCTGCTGCTGTGGCCCAACTCCGCGCGCGTGATCCGCAGCCAGGTGCTGACCTTGCGCGAGCGCGCCTATGTCGAGGCGGCGCGCGTCACCGGCGCCAGCCCGTGGCGCATCCTGTTCGTGCACGTCGCGCCCAACATCCTGCCGCTCAGCTTCGTCTACGCCGCCGATCGCCATCGGCTGGGCGATCATCACCGAGGCGAGCGTCAGCTTCCTGGGCTTCGGCGATCCGACAGCGTGTCGTGGGGCTGCATGCTGCAGGACGCCTTCTGCCTCGCAGGCGCTCGTCGCGCGGCCAGTACGCCTGGTTCGTGCCGCCCGGCGTCTGCATCATCCTGGTCGTGGTCGCGGGCTTCTTCATCAGCCGCGGCTACGAAGAAGTCTTCATGCCGAGGCTGCGCGGGCGATGACGGTGGGCCGATGATCCTCGAGGTCGACGGCCTGCAGATCCACTACAGCACGCGGGACGGCGTGGTGCGCGCGGTCGACGGCGCGCTCCTTCGTCGTCCCCGAGGGCCGCATCGTCGGCCTGGTCGGCGAGATCGGGCTGCGGCAAGACCACGCGCGGTGCGCGCCATCATGGGCGTGCTGGCGCGAGAACGGCCGGCGCGCCGGCGGCACGCGTCGTCTTCAAGGGCCAGGCGATCGACGCAGCCGAACACCCGGCAAGCTGCTGTGGCGCGACATCGCCTACGTGCCGCAAAGCGCCATGAGCTCGCTCGATCCGGTCTATACGCGTGGGCGCCCAGCTGCGTCGAGGTGCTGACCAAGCGCGGCAGCGCTCGGGCGGCGCCGCCGCGCACGCGCGCGGCCGAGCTGTTCGACCTGGTGGGCCTGAGCGAGCGCCGGCGTCGCGCGACTATCCGCACCAGTTCTCCGGCGGCATGCGCCAGCGCGCCGGCCATCGCCATGGCGCTGGCGCTGAAGCCCAGCCTGCTGCTGGCCGACGAGCCGGTGACGGCGCTCGACGTCATCGTGCAGCGCCAGATCCTCGACATGCTGCGCGACCTGCAGCAGCGCCTGCAGCTCTCGATGGTGCTGGTGACGCACGACATCAGCGTCGTGGCCTATCTCTGCGACGACGTGGTCGTGATGTATGCCGGCCAGGTCGATCGAGAGCGGCCCGGTGCGCGAGGTGCTGGCGCGGCCGCGCCATCCCTACACGATGGGCCTGCGCAACGCCTTCCCGACCTCGCTGTCCGACGCGCTGGAGCTGGTGCCGATCCAGCGGCAGCCCGCCCGACCTGCAGCGAGCCGCCCGCCGGCTGCCGCTTCGCGCCGCGCTGCCCGTTCGCGCTGCCGCGCCTGCAGCGACGAGCCCGTCGCTGATCGCAACGGCCGCAGACGACCATCTCTCGGCCTGCCTGCGCGACGGCGAGGCCGACGCTCGCTCCGCAACGCCGCATGGATCCCGGCGACATGGCAGCGCTCGTCGAGCTTCGCGACGTCGTAAAGCACTTTCCCGTGACGCGCTCGCTGGGCGAGATCGTGCGCGGCGAGCATCCGGCCGTGCACGCGCTCGACGGCGTCGAGCTTCGACGTCGGCGCGGGCGATGCCGTCGGCCATCGTGGGCGAGTCGGGCTGCGGCAAGACCACGCTCGGCCGCCTGATGCTGAAGCTCGTCGAGCCGACCGGCGGGCTCGATCGCCTTCGACGGCGCGGCTCTGGCGCGGCCTCGCGGGCGACGAGCCTGCGCGGCTTCCGGCCGCCAGGCGCAGCTCGTGTTCCAGAACCCGTTCGATGCGCTGAACCCGCGCTTCACCATCTACCGCGCCGTCGCCGAGCCGCTGCTCAATGCCGGCATCGACAAGGCCGAGCACACTGGACCGCGTCGCGTCGCGCCTTCCGCGCGCGTCCACCTGCGCCGACCTCGACCGCTACCTCGACAAGCTACCCGCACCAGCTGAGCGGCGGGCAGCTCCAGCGCGTCGTGCTGGCGCGCGCGCTGGTGCTGGCGCCGCGCTTCCTGGTCGCCGACGAGCCGGTGTCGATGCTCGATGTCAGCGTGCGCGCCGGCATCCTCGCCCTGCTGCGCGAGGTGCGCAGACGCCATGGGGCTGACCGCCGTCTACATCTCCCACGACCTCGCGCTGGTGCGTTACCTCTGCGAGCGCACGCTGGTGATGTATCTCGGCCGCATCGTCGAGGACGGGCCGACCGAGGAGATCGTGCGCCGGCCGCGCCATCCCTACACCCGGGCGCCTGGTCGCCGCCGTTCCGGTCCCCGATGCCGACCAGTCGCGCGCGCCCTTGCCGATCAAGGGCAACGTGCCCGACGCGCGCGAGCCGCCCAGCGGCTGCCGCTTCCGCGACCGCTGCCCCTACGCGATGCGCCGTTGGTGCCGACGCTGCGCGACGGCCATGACGCCGCCTGCCGCGCTCGGATCGCTTGACGGCCCGAGCGCGATGGCCTTGCCACCGTGCGGAAGTCGTATAGGGACCGGGCGGATGCCCGACGATCGCGACGGCACTCGTTGCGCGTAGTGGGCGGCGGGCGTCCGAGCTCGCGCGACCTGCCGGCCGCACTGGGCATGAAACAGCAGCTTGCGCCGAGGAGGTCCGGCTGCGACTTCGTCGCCGGGGCGGCGAGGACCGGCCACCGCCGCAGAGTTCGTCGCCCTCGAACAGATCATGTCACTGCCATCTCGATCTGGCATAGGATGGGTCGGGCGCCATGCCGCGCCACGTCTCGCTCAAGAATTCTTCCCCCGTTAGGGGAGGTGGCGCGAGAGGCCCGGTGAAAACCGAGTCAGTGGAACCCCCTCACTAACCTCCCCACATATGGGGGAGAGGAGTCCAGAGGGGACTGACACAATGCGCCGCACGCCACCGTGCGAGAACGATCCAGACCGCCTGCGATCCGGTGACGCTCGAGATCGTGCGCGGCGCCGTGCGCGCGGCGCAGGCCGAGATGGAGGCGCTGATCGAGCGCACCGCGATCTCCGCCTTCATCCGCGAGAAGAAGGATTTCTACACCGCCGCTGTTCGACGCCGACGGCGTCATGGCGGTCGGGCTCGAACCTGCCGGTGTTCGGCGACATCTGCAGGCCGGTGTTCCGCGACTTCCCGCCCGACACCATGCGGCGAGGGCGACTCTCTACTGGTACAACGACTGCTACGCGCTCGCGCGGCGCCATCTCGCATTCCAACGACCAGGTGCTGCTGGCGCCGGTGTTCCACGACGGGCCGGCGCTGCGGCTTCGTCATGGGCTGGGCGCATTTCTCCGACATCGGCGGCCTGCGCGCCGGCTCGATCAGCCCCGACACCACCGACATCTTCCAGGAAGGCATCATCGTCCCGCCGACCAAGCTCGATCGGACGCCGGCGTCACCAACGAGGCGACGCTGAAGATCTTCTTCCGCAACTCGCGCTTCCCGAGCAGAACGTGGGCGACATGCGGGCGCTGATGGCGAGCGCGGCGCTGGGCGTGAAGCGCATCGAGGAGATCGCCGGCGCGCTTCGGCACCGACGTCGCTGGCCGATGGCTTGCGCCAGCTCGTGGCGCGCACGCGCAACCTGGTGCGCGCCAAGCTCGCCGAGACCTTCGACTACGGCACGCCATCGCTTCACCGACGCGATCGATCCTGACGGCCACGGCAACGGCCCGTTCCATCTGCGCTGCTGGCGCTGACGCGCGAACGCGGCGCCGACGGCGAGGACCGCTTCGATCTTCGATCGCCACCGAGACCGACGACCAGTCGCCGGGCCGGTCAACCTGCTGCTGATCCCGACGTGCCGGGCACGGCGCTGTCCATGTTCTACCTGGGCGGCGATCCGGCGCAGGTCTGCAACGCCGGCGGCCCGCAGGCGCTCGACGAGGTGCGGCTGCGCGAAGGCTCGCTGCTGTGGCCGCAAATTCCCCGCCCCGCTCGGCATGCGCGGCCTCACCCTGATGCGCTTCCTCGCCGCGGTGAACGGCCTGATCAACGTCGCCGGCGGCAAGGCGCCGGCCGCGCACTCGGCCTACGTGATCTCCTTCCTGCGCGGCACCTTCCGCAACGACAAGGGCGAGCTCGAGCCGTTCCTGATGTCCGACGGCATCGGCGTCGGCTGGGGCGCGCGGCCCTACGCCGACGGCACCGACGCGGTCTATTTCGTGGCGCAGGAGAACTATCCCGTCGAGTTCCTCGAGACCGGCTATCCGGTGCGGCTGCGCGCTACGGCATCCTCGCCGACTCCTGCGGCGCGGGCCGGTATCGCGGCGGCTGCGGCATCGTGCGCGAGTACGACATCCTGGCCGAGGAGGCGGTGCTGGCGGTGCGCATCGACAGCGTCAAGAACCCGCCCTGGGGCATCGCCGGCGGCATGGCGGGCGGCACCGGCCGCGTCGTGGTCAATCCCGGCACCAACCACGAGCGCATGCTGGCGCCGCTTGTCGGACGGCAACGTGCTGCAAGCACGGCGACGTGCTCCGCATCGAGACCGGCGGCGGCGGCGGCCACGGCCATCCGTTCGACCGGCCGCCGGAGAAGGTGGCTCGAGGACGTGGCTGGGCGGCTTCGTGACCGCCGACGCGCGCCAGCGGCTTTACGGCGTCGCCCTCGCCGACGGCGCGATCGACAAGGCCGCCACGGCCAGGCTGCGCGCCAGGCGGCCGGCGACCAAGGCGTTCCATCGCCACGCCTATGTCGACAGCCTTGGCTGACACTTCGCTGCGCAGTCGCCGTCGACATCGGCGGCACCTTCACCGACATCGCCCTGCACGACGCCAAGAGCGGCCAGGATCTGGCGCGCCAAGACGCCGAGCGTGCCGGCCGATCCCTCGCAGGCCTTCATGACCGGCGTGCGGCTTGCGCTGGAGGAAGCCGGCCGCGCACGCGCCGACGCTGGGCCGCGTGCTGCACGGCACGACCGTCGCCACCAACATGATCCTGGAGGACAAGGGCGCGCGCGACCGCGCTGGTGACGACCGCGGGCTTCCGCCATGTGCTCGCGATCGGCCGCCAGGACATCCCGCGCCGCGCCAACTACCTCGCCTGGGTGAAGCCGGCGCGTCCGGTGCCGGCCTCGCGCGTGCTCGAGGTCGAGGAGCGCATCGGCGCCGGCGGCACGGTGGTCGAGCGCGCTCGACGAGGCGAGCGTGCAGGCGGCGGCCGACGGCTGCCGCGCGCTCGAAGGTCGAGGCGGTGGCGGTCTGCCTGCTGCATTCCTTCGCCAATCCCGCGCACGAGCGGCGCGTGCGCCGAGATCCTGCGCGCGAAGCTGCCCGGCGTCGCGGTGACCGCCGTCGTGCGACGTGCTGCCGGTGGTGCGCGAATACGAGCGCTCGCTGGCGACCGTGCTGAACGCCACCGGTGATGCCGGGCGTGGCGACCTACGTCGTCGCGGCTCGAGGGCCGGCTGCGCGACGAGAAGGTCGACGGCGCCGCTCCTCTACATGCAGTCGAACGGCGGCGTCGCCGGCGGCGCCACCATCCGCGCGCGCGCCGGCGCTGACGGCGCTGTCCGGGCCCGGCGGCCGGCGTGGTCGGCGCGCGCGACGTGGCCGCGGCCTGCGGCATCACGGACATCATCACCGTCGATATCGGCGGCACCAGCGCCGACATCTGCCTGATCAAGGACGGCGAGCATCGCGCTCACCCAGCGCGGCCATGTCGGCGAATGGCCGCTGCCGCTGCCCGATGGTCGACATGGTGACGATCGGCGCCGGCGGCGGCTCGATCGCGCAGGTCGCCGACGGCACGCTGACCGTCGGGCCGCAGAGCGCCGGCGCCGATCCCGGCCCCGCCGCGCTACGGCCGCGGCGGCACGCGAGGCGACGGTGACCGACGCCCATGTCGTGCTGGGCCACCTGCCGGCGCGACTGCTGGGCGGGCGCATGGCGCTCGATGCCGACGGCCGCGCGCCGCGCGATCGAGCGGCAGCGTCGCCGCGCCGCTCGGCCTCGTCCGCGAGGCGGCCGCGCGCGGCATCCTCGCCATCGTCGACAACAACATGGTGGGCGCGCTGCGCGTCGTCTCGGTCGAGCGCGGCCACGATCCGCGCGACTTCACGCTGGTGCCGTTCGGCGGCGCCGGTCCGCTGCATGGCTGCGCGCTGGCCGAGCTGCTCGGGCATCACGCGCGTGCTGATCCCGCCGGCGCCCGGCGTGCTCTGCGCCGACGGCCTGCTGGCGGCCGACCTGAAGGCCGATTTCAGCCGCACCCTGCCCAAGGCCGGCGCGGTCGATCATCGACGTCGCGCGCGCCGATCTATGCCGAGCTGCGACGGCCAGGCCGACGACTGGCTCGCCGCCGAGAAGGTCGCCGCCGGACGACCGCGCAGCGGTCCGCGTCGCCCTGATGCGCTATCACGGCCAGGGCGGCGAGGTCGCGGTCGGCTGGGTCGACGACGCGTCGCGGCAGTCGAAGCCGCCTTCGCCGCGGCGCATCAGAGCCTCTACGGCTTCACGCTCGACGCGCCCGATCGAGCTGGTGACGCCTGCGCGTCGAGGCGACGGGCCGCATGCCGGCGCCGCCACGACCGGCGCTGTGCCACGGCGCCGGCAGCGCAAGGCCCGCAGGCACGACCACACGTGCATTTCGCCTCGGGAACGACCGAGGTGCCGCTGTTCGATCGCGCCACCTTCGGCGCCGGCGACCGGCTGGCGGGTCCGGCCATCATCTCCCAGCTCGACGCAGCGACTCTGGTCTCCCCGCTCCGGGCTGGTGGGCAGAAGGTGCACCCATCTGGCGCGATCGTCCTGGCGGCAATCCGCGCGTCGTGATCGACCAAGGCAATTTCTGCGCTGCTCGGCGCACGCATAAATTCCAGATCCGTCGCTTGCCGAAGGAAAGGGAAAATTAAGTTAAGGTCGAAATGACCCCTTTGCCCGGCCGCTGGTGCCCGGTTAATCGGGGAGTTACTCGTTGGAAAGATTTACTTAACGTAGTATTGACTTATACTTACAGAACTGCTTATCCTTCACCGGAGGGGAGCAGGCTTTCCCCGACCCGATCCGCCCGTTGAATAACTTGGTCTGCGTACCGTCCCCTCATGTCATCACGCCTGAGTGGGCTCCCGGCATGTTCAATCTCCCGCTCAATGACTTGCCCCGGATTTCGCGTCGGCCGTTCGGACGACGTGCCCGGGATTCCAATATCGATCAAAAATGGTTCTGCGCGCCGCCCATATGCTTCCTAGTTCGGCACTTGCCCTCTGCTATAGATCCTTTTGCCGATGGGACGGCAGGAATGCCTGCTGGAGGCCTTCTCGATATGTCAGCTGGCTGCGCTGGGCCTATGCATTGATCTTGTGCTGCGCGCCATAGACAATGCATCGAGCGGCTGAGCCGCCTATAACGTGCCTACAAGAGCCTGCACCTGTGTTCACAAACCTGGGGAGTTCCCAGCGATCTTTGCACCTGGAATTTGGGGTAGGCCGGCATAACTATCTTCTCGATGTCGCTTGCCACCTCTTGAGGGCCGCATGGTTTTAAGCCTCCCGTGGACGTCTTCAGGTCGCCTCGATGCTTGGCAAACCGCTATGGATCAAAAGAAGTTCCGAGGGATGCGATAAAAGCCGGCATCGATGCTTATCTGCACTACCGTTCCGGGGACAACCAGAAGTTGTCCATGGGTGCCTTGAACCTGATCCTATCTGGCAGAAGCCGGCTTGAGTTGATCTTCGGGAACAAAAGCCACGGAGACGTTGCGACTGTGCTGCTGCTCGTTCTGCGGCCGAAAGTGGGCCTGACGTTCGGCTGGGAGCCGGCCCGGAGGCATTTATCTGTTTTCGGATTGCGTCGGTATCTTTTACGAAGAGCTTGTCACGAGGCCGAGCGAGGTTAGAGAACGAAGCCAACGGCGCCAAGTCCAGCCTGTGGGCGCGCCGCGCAGTCTCCACCAAAGCTCGGAAAAAATGCGGCGATCGGCAACACCTGTCTTTACGGTGAAAGGATGGGCTGGTGAAAAATTGCCTTCATAGCGCTTGCGGAAACTGCGGGAAACTCACGCCCTAGCCCGCGCTTTCTCCTCGGCCAGCACGCCCATCTGCCGCAGCACCTCGCGCAGCGCCGGGCGCTGGGCCTCGGGCAGGCGGCAGCCGCGCGGGCGCGCGGCAGGCCCATCGGCATGCCCATCATCTCGAAGCTGGCCTTGGTGCCCGAGCACGTAGCGCGGTCCGCCGACCCACCACAGCAGCGGCGTGATCTTGTTGTAGAGGGCCAGCGCGGCGTCCATGTCGCGCTTGTCGGCCACCAGCTCGAAGCAGCTCGGCCGACCAGCGCGGGATCACGTTGGAGCACACCGCGACCCAGCCTTCGGCGCCTAGCCAGAAGCGATCTCGTAGCCCAGCACGCCGGCGAACACAGTCATCCTGTCGCCGGGCGAGCCGGATGATGTCGCGCACCCGCGTCGGATCGAGCGTCGATTCCTTGACGTATTGCAGTTGGGGATCTCGGTGCAGGCGCGCGATCAGCTCCGGCATCATGTCGACATTGGCCGTCGCCGGATTGTTGTAGACCATGATCGGGATCGAGATCGCGTCCGACACTCTTCTGTAGTGGGCGTGAAAGCTCAATAACGATCGGTCCA
>ERZ1370068.10594-contig-9279_pt1 | contig 38385 bp, 46 predicted proteins | sample MGYA00561227_ERZ1370068 | MGnify/ENA primary metagenome ERZ1370068 (study PRJEB38410, sample SAMEA6850437) | metagenome | study: Metagenomic assessment of the ecological functions of the soil: analysis of the soil microbiota associated with the...
CGCAGCTCGACCGCACCTTCGCCGCCCTCGCCGACCCGACCCGCAGGGGCGATCCTCGGGCGGCTAGCCGCGGGCGACGCGACCGTGAGCGAGCTTGCCGAGCCACTGCCGATCAGCGATTCAGGCTGTCTCCAAGCACCTCAAGGTGCTGGAGGGCGCCGGCCTGATCACCGCGGGCGGAGCGGCGCAGCTTCGGCCCTCGCACCTCGAGGGACGCCGCCTGAAGCGAGGTCGCCGAACTGGATCGAGGGATACCGCGGCTTCTGGGAGAGCGGCTTCGGGCGGATGGACGAGCGGCTGCGCTCAGCGGAAGGCGTCCCGGTGGCTGAGGCGTCCGGCGGCAACGGCGGGCCGGACATCGAGCTGCTCACCTGGACCTTCGAGCGCGCCTCGCCAGGAGGTCTGGCGCGAGATGGACCGAGCCCGAGCGCTTCGCCGACTGGTACGGCGGTCCGACCGGTAAGGTCCCGCTCGACGACGGTCTCGATGGACGTGCGGCCCGGGCGGCAGGTGGAGCATGGTGATGCGCGCCCAGGCGCGGCGAGATCCACTGGGACGGCGAGTACCTCGAGGTGGATGAGCCGGAGCGCTCTCGTCTTCACCGTCGACGGATCAGCCCGACGGACAGGACATCTATCGACACCTGCACGAATCGTCGATCCTCACCGAGATCTGAAGCTCGGACCGGACCGAGATGCCTTCCAGCAGGCGGCGGCCACATGTCCGCCGAGGGCTACCGGCGCGCCGCAGAGGGCTGGTCCGGCTTCTTCGAGCGGATCGCCGAGCGCCTCGCCAGCGATTAGGTCGCCGCCGGCGTCAGCCGTCTTTACCACCGACTTCCGAAACGAACAGGAGGAAGCAGATGGGGGAAGATTGTCGTCACCGAATTCATCTCGCTCGACGGGGTGATCGAGGATCCGGGCGGATCCGAGGACTATCGAGTACGGCGGCTGGAGCTTCGAGTACGACCGCGGCGACGACGGCGACAAGTTCAAGCTCGACGAGCTGATGGCCGCCGACGCCAGCTGCTCGGCCGGCGTGACCTACGAGGGCTTCGCGGCTGCGTGGCCGGAGCGCGAGGGCGACGAGGACGAAGGCGGCTTCGCCGACAAGATCAACACAGCATGCCGCAAGTACGTCGTCTCCGGACGACGCTCGCCAGGACCCGGAGTGGCAGAACACGCACGGTCGATCTCCGGAGAACGTCCCCGAGGAGGTTCGCGAAGCTCGAAGGACAGACCGACGGGCGACATCCTGGTCGCCGGCAGCGCGCACGCTGGTCAAGACGCTGGTCGAGAACGACCTCGTCGACGAGTGCGAACCTGATGGTCTTCCCGACGATCCTCGGCACCGGCAAGCGGCTCTTCGCCGACGGGGTCCCGCGCCGGATCAAGCTGAAGCCTGGTCGAGGACCGCGGGCGTACGGTTCCGACGGCATCCGGGTGCAGATCTACGAGCGCGCCGAGACTAGGCCGAATCAGACGGTCAGGACGATCTTCCGCCTCTCGCCCGGCCATCCTCGAGGCGCTGATGCGCTTCTGAGGCCTGGGCGAGGGGAATAGGCTCGTCACTCGATGCACTGTGAGCCTGCCCTCGTCGACGAGCGCGGCGAGGGATTCGAGGGCGCAGTAGTCGGGCTCCACCTGGATGCCGCTGGTCCGCTTGGACTGCTCCTCGGCGGCAGCGGCGACTGGCCTCACGAGACGCCGCCCGGCACGACGATCAGCAGGCCCGCCTTCGCGCGAGCGTCTCGAGCGAGCGCAGCCCGTAGTCCGTCCGTGCCGAGTCAGGTCGAGGACGACGTCGATGTCGAGACGGTCTGCTCCCAGGGCGTGGTCGTGGCCAGTCGACCGGCTCGTCCACGCCGAGCTTGCGCAGGTAGTCGTGCTTAGCGGCGCGCTGGTGCCGCATCACGTGACGCGCCGCGAGCCTCGGCGATCTGCACGGCAAGGTGTCCGACCCCGCCGGCGGCGGCATGGATCAGGACCCCGTCCCCTCCCCCACGTCCAGCGACGTCGACGAGCGCCTGCCGGGCCGGTGAGACCGGCCGAGCGGCAGGCCGGCCGCCTGCTCGTCGGTGAGGCCGTCGGGGCAGCGCGCGAGCTGGCGCGGCAGGCGGGGTGACGTACTCGGCGTAGGCGCGGGCCGAGCCGCGGGAACCAGGGCATGCCGAAGACGCGGTCGCCGACGGCGAAGCGGGTGAGATGAGCAGGCGGTCTCCTCGACCACTCCCAGCGATGTCCCAGCCGAGGATCAAGCGGCGGCTCGCCGACCGCCTTCTGGGTTGCCGCCGTAGCATGCGCGTCTTCCAGTCGACCGGGTTGATGCCGGCCGCGGCGACCCGGACCAGCACCCTCCGTCTGGACCGGCTCCGGGCGCTCGACGTCCTGCAGCTCGAGCAACCTCCGGAGCCGCCGTCTGCGCATCACGACAGCCTTCAGAGGCTCACCTCGACGCGGTGATCATGGTCGTCGAGCACGTAGATAGCCGCGGCGGTCGCCTGGTAGAGGCGGTGGCGGCCGGCGGGCTGACGTCCTCCGCGGAGATCTCCTCGCCGCCGTGGCTCACCGAGCTTTGAGAAGATCTCGATCCCTTCGGCGGTCTCGTGCGTGGGGGAGTTTCGCGGGCGCACCGAGCACGTACGCGCCACTCTCCCGTATCGATCGGCTGCGAGGAGTCGAAGATGGCGATGCCCGACCTCGCGCCGCTCCGGAGGTTCTCCGAGTGGGTCGCTCGGGCTTGGAAATCCAGAAGAAGTCCCGGTAGTCGCGATGGGCGAAGTAGACCGGCGAGGCCCACGGCTGGCCCGGTGCGATCGGCCGTGGACACGACCATAGCAGAGGCTCCTGTCGGATGATCGCCCTGGCGAGCGCCTGAGTCACGATGGTCGTCGCCCGCTGGGGGATTATCGGGTAACAGGGTGCAAATCGTGGCGAGATGACCGATCAACCGACAGCCGTGCAGGCAGGCGCTAAAGGGCGGCTCGAGGTGCTGGTCGGCGAGTGGTCGCAGGAGGCGATCCCGCCGGGCGGCGAGCCCTGGCCCGGCGAGGCTAGGACGACCTTCGAAGGTGGCTCGAGGGCAGCGACAACCGGCTGCCGATCGAGCGCCTGCGACGGTCGAGATGCCGGAGGCGCCCGACGGCGTCTGGCGTCATCGGCTGTGACGCCGCGTGAAGGGCACCTGGCTTTCTACCAGCTCTACACGGACGACAGCAGACTGGGGCGTCTGCCGCGGTCTACGAGATGAGCATCGGGGACGGCAGTCGGAGCTCTGGCGAGAGGGCGAGCCATTCAACCAGCCTTCACGGCCAAGATCTCCGAGGACGCAGCAACCGGATCGAGGGACGGTGGGAGGCCGCGACGAGGGCGACGGCTGGAAGACCACCGACTCCGACCTGGCTCACCACCGGGGCCAGCTAGTCGCCGCCCGCCATCTCCGTCCGATCTGGCGCAGCATCCTCGGATGGGCGATCGCGTAGTGCTGCCGGAAGGGCCGGATCGCGGCGAGGCAGCCGCTGCCGAGGAGGCCGTTCGGCTTCAGCCAGCACGGCCATCCGGCCGTCGTGGTAAGCGCCAGCCCCCGCTCCGGGACCCAGCCGAGGTGGAGCACGCCGTGCACGGTCCGGTTGGCGATCTCGGCGGCCCACTCGTCGCTCGAGCAGGTAGAGCGGTCTGAAGGGGGAGCGCGTCGGGCACGTCGGCCCGGAGGGGCCGTCGCGCAGATCCGCCGGCAGCCGGGATCGCGGAGCGTCGGCGCTCTCGAGCCCGCAGCGCCGGCGTCCGGGCCGTCCCAGCCGGGGAGCGCCCCGACCTTCCAGCGGAGCGCGAAGCGAGGATCCGCACGAGGCGGGAGTCAGTCGCCGGGAGGGTCACCCGAGGGCCGAACCCCTCAACAGAAGACCGAAGTCCATCAGGGCCCCCCGGCGTCGGCAGCGCCCAGACGTCCTCCAGGCGGAAGTCGGGGGCGATCTCGTGGATCCGCCAGGGGGCGGGAGGTGTGGGCGCTGCTCGGCAGCCGGGTGTCCATCCGCGCCGTACCGTAACAATACGCTGCCGCGTGTTGCATGGCCGTACGCTGACGCAGGCGGACCGAAGCGCACGCACCCGGAGCGCCCTCCCGGAAGCGGAACTGCGCGGGCCCCTCCCGCTACGGCATGCGGCCACCTTCAAGCCTCCGAGAGGTTCGCGCGAGAAGGCGGGCTATACGCGCGGGCGCGCCACCACCAGTCTGGCTAGTGACGGGCACCGACCTCGCCCCGGCGGTTATCGACTTGGGTGAACGGGGAGGCTGGATGCGCGAGGTCGGGTGGAGCCGGCCAGGCGGGAGGCCGATCCGGTCGGCGAGCCGCCGGCACTCTGCCCGCGGCTCACGCCGTCTTCTGCCGGCGATGACGTCGCCGGCGTCGTGGTGATGAGCGCTGCAGTGTCGAGTTCAGCGGCCCGCTGACCATCCGGTCGGCCGAGAGATCGAGCGAATCATGGAAACGGCGATCAAGCGCGTCGCGCTGCCCGGTCAGCGCCGGTCGCAGGGGCGGGTCCACGATCCGCCCGCCCGCCCCGCCCGGGCGACCGCGCGCGGCTTCACGGGCGCCCTGGAGGGGCGGTGATCGCGGTCGCCGGGCAGGCACCGCACGACCAGGAGCTGGCCGTGCGGGCCGTCGCGGGAGTCCTGGGCCTGCGGCCCTAATCCGTCACGGGCACGGGACTGCAACCGGCCCGGCGGACTCGACCAGCGCTCGCGCTCGATCTCGCGCTCGCGAACCAGCCACAGCGCCATCGCCGCGCCGGCCAGGCAGAGCAACCCGCCGAGGGTGAGCACGTCGTTGAGCCCGGCGAGGAAGCCCTGATGTGGCAGCGCCCGAAACCGCCTGCTGGGACTGTGGGGGCACCGCCGACAGGGCCTGATCGAGGGCCGCCCGAGGACATGGCCTCCACCGGGTGGCGGGGCCGATCGCCGCTCGCTACCGGGGTCCCCGCGGTGAGCTCACTCACCTATGGCGGCGCCCCTTCCGGCCGACGAAGATCGCACCCCGGTACCTGGCACGCCGACGGCAGCACCGACCTGACGGGAAGGCGCGTCGATCCCCCGCGGCCATTCCGCTCCGCTCCTTCGGCACCACGCTGAGCGCGACGTCCGCGATTACCGGGTTGAGGAATCCGACGCCTCGCTCCCAGGACGAGGAAGGCCGCCGAGCAGAGTGGTCCACTCGGACCGGAGCCGTGATCCCGGACATCAGCGGCAGGCCGAGCCCGAGCGACCGCCAGGCTCCCGCTCATCATCAGGCGTGGCAGGGGACACGTGACAGCAGAGCCCTGCGACCGGGCGGGCGAAGTGAAGCTCGCCAGCGTCAGCCGCAGGGTAGCGCAGTCCCGCCTCCAGTGGCGAGTAGCCCAGGGTACAGTTCTGGCAGGTAGGAGCGTCAGGCAGAGGAAAGAGCGCCGAACGCCGACGCCGGGGACGGCAGAACGCCTTGCGCGAGCTGAACCCCGGTGAATCGATTTTTCGGCGCTTGAAGAGCCCCGAGCGGGAGCATGGGCCCCCTGACGCGGCTCTCGATCGCGACGAAGGCGGCCAGCAGCGCACCGGAGCCGGCGAAGGCGAGAGACGATCGGCGTGCTCCCAGCCCTCGTCGTTACCGCGAACCAGCGCCAGCACCAGCATGAAGAGGCGGCACTGAAACTGGCCACGCGCCCCAGTCAACGCGGGTCGCATTCGGATCGCGGGTCTCGCGCAGCTTCAGATAAGTCACCGCCGATCGCGGCAATGCCGATCGGGATGTTGAGGTAGAAAATCGACTGCCAGCCGAGCCGTCGGTCAGAGCTCCGCCCACCAGGGGCCGATCGCCACCGCCACGCCGATCGTGGCGCCGTACAGGCCCATGGCCGTGCCCCGCTCGCGTCCGGCGGGGAACTCCTGCGCCAGCAGGGCCGGGGACACGGCGAACATCACGGCGCCGCCCACGCCCCAAGGGCCCGTGCGACGTTCAGGAAGGTCGGATCGGGGGCCAGCGCGCAGAGCTTAGCGAGGCTGCCGAGAGACCCCGAGCCCCAGACGAACAATCGGCGCCGCCCGAAGCGGTCGGCAAAGGGTGCCGGCCGTCACAGACGAGCGCGGCCAGGGTCAGCGCATAGGCGTCGACCACCCACTGGAGATCGCTGAAGCTGGCGCCGAGGTCATCGCGAATCGATGGCAGCGCTACGTTGACCACCGTGATGTCGAGCAGGAGCATGAAGGTCGCCACTGAGACGGCGATCAAGGTCCACTCATTTGCGAGCCATGTTTTCCTCCTTCGGCCGTCACATCGGCCGCGTTTTCGTTCGTCACCCGTGTGACGGATCGCGAACGAGAGGACGTGACCCGCCAGTGACCGACGACACACTTCTCGCCCAGGAGTTCGAGCAGCACCGGCCCCACCTGGAGGCCGTGGCCGTACCGGATGCTGGGCATCACCGGCCAGATAGACGACGCCGTCCAGGAGGCGTGGCTGCGCCCTGAGCCGCACCGATTCCGATCAGGTGGGAGAACCTGCGGGCCTGGCTGACGACGGTCGTCGGCCGCGTCGCGCTCGACATGCTGCGCGGCGCCGGAAGGCGGGTCGCGAGCAGCCCGACGACCACCTCGAGCCCGATCGTCAGCCGAGATCGACCGAGGAGAACCCAGCCGGAGGCCGAGCTGGCCGACTCCGTCGGGCTCGCGATGCTCGTCGTGCTGGAGAACCTCTCCCCGCCGAGCGGGTCGCGTTCGTCCTGCACGACATGTTCGGAGTTCCGTTCGCCGAGATCGGCCGAGATCACCGGGCCGCGAGCCCGACGCCGCACGGCAGCTCGCCAGCCGGGCGATCGGCGGCGGGTGCGGGGCTCAACTCCGCCCACCGACGCCGACGTCGCCGAGCAGCGGCGGGTCATCGACGCCTTCCTCGCGGCGGCACGCGCGGGCGACTTCGAGGCGCTGATGAACGTCCTCGACCCGGACGTGTCCTCCGCGTCCACGCCGGGAGGGCGATCCGCGGGGCGGAGGTGCTCGCGGCGACCGGCCCCGAGCAGGTCGTGGAGCGGATCGTCACGCAGGGCCGGGAATTTCTCCCCCTCGTGCGCCCAGCAATGGTGAACGGCGCGCCGGGGACGGTCGCGGAGCGCGACGGCAAGATTCTCGGCGCAACGGCGTACCGTCCGGAACGGCCGGATCGCGACGATGGACCCCGTCATCGAGCCGGAACGATTCTCGGATCGAGCGACTAGGGCCAACTCGTGGCAGCCTCCCGGTCTACGCCGCCCCAACGGCTAGCCGCCGTATCCAAAGACACGCCGCCAGTCCTGCCTCCCATCCTCCCCGGCGGGCTGGCGGCCGCTTCGCCCGTGCGGCGCAAAGCTACCGTCCCGCAGGCAACGTGTACGGCGCTGGCGATGGCGCTGAAGAAAATGGTCTCGATCACCGCCTCGGCCGTCTGCTCGATCAACCTTCTGGACCGGAGCGCCCCTCTTTGCGATCTGGGTCGGCTCCAAGGTCAGGGCAGCTTCAACAGCCTGAGCATGACCGCGGTCTTCGCGGTCATCGTGATACTCGCGGTCAGCGTCTTCGCCCTCGGCTACCTGCTCACCGTGATCAACAACAAGTACGACGAGCTCTCACCGGCGGCCGGCCGTCGCCCGCCAAACCGCCACGCCCGTGGCTGCGGAGCATGCGCGATGAGCGCGACGACGCGGTCAGCAGAAGATGCGGGATCGGTGGGATCGAGAGGGTGGTGCGCCTGCGCGGTTGCGCGGCGTGCTGGCTTTCGAGGGCCTGGTTCTTCTTCTTCGCGGATCGTCGCTGCCCAACGGCTAGCGTGCGTCGGCAATTGTAGCTGACCAGATCTCCCGCTCGGCTTCGCCGGACACTGAGACCGCGACCACGGACCCAACGCCTCCTGGCGTAGAGCTTGTACTCGGAGCATCGTGCGGCTCGACCGGGCTGGTAGTCATCGGTCAGGATCGCGTTCCGGTGAAGTGGCCGGCGGGCGACCTCGGTCCTGCTGATCCAGCGCGAGCACCTCGCGCTCCAGATCCTCGGCATGCCCGAGCGTAGTACTCCTCCCGATAGGTCAGACCGACCGTCGGGGTGCGCGGGCATCGCGATGCCGGCATCCGCGCCGTTCACGCCCGGCCTCGAAGGAGCCGCTCGTGTCCCGCTTGCCGTTGTGGATCGCGGGCGGTGTCCTCGCCGAAGTACCAGACGTTGCCCCCGGAGTCCTGCGCGTACCAGTCGTCCGGTGATCTCGACGGCTGGCCGTCCCGTGGTCGTACACCACGTCGTGGACCACGCGGGCCGTGACGCCGTCGGCGATCCGCTTGGTCTTGATTCGTCGACCGTGATCACCTCGCTGCAGCAGCTCGCCCTCCTGGATTGGTGACTCGGACGTCCCAGCCGAGCGCCCGACGGGCATCGGTCAGTAAGGGATTATCGATCTGCGTCGAGAAGTCGGCCGGATTCAGATTGGACGGCTCGCTCGACTGCGGAAAGCGTGCTGGTGCCGGATTGCGCCGTGGAGGACTCGTCGGAGGAGCCGCCGCAGGCGACGAGCAGCAGCGCGGGAGCAGCGCGGCCGTGACCGCGACTGCTCCCACGCGCTCGTGCACCGGAGACTCATGGACCTAGTTGCCGGTGTCGCCGCTGTTCTCGCTGTCACCCTCGACGACGCACCAGCTGGTAGTTCTGGTCGAGGCGGACGTCGACGGTCTGGCCGTCGGGCTTGGTGACCTCGACCTCCCAGGTGGCGCCGTTCTCCGAGTCGCGCTCGACGGAGTTGGCGTGACCGCCATGGGTGATCTTCAGAGCCGCGGCGGTGGCCTGGTCCGCGCGCCGGGACCGATGGCGCCGCCCTCGCCGTCATTGCTGGTCGCGATCGCCGGTGCCCGCGCCACCCGCCGCGAGGGCGAGGACGGAGCCTCCGACGATCATGGCCTTGCGTGATAGGTGCATCGGTGCCTTCTCCTTTTCCCCTCCCAGATTGACTAGTGCCGCCGCTTTGTAGTTCCGGTCGATGAATCCGGCGTGAAAGGCGATCGCGGGCTAGGCTCGATCGGCGGGCAGCTCGATCCAGACGTCGGCCCCCTGCCATCTCGGTTGGCCGCGTGGGCGCTGCCGCGAGTGAGCCCGGGCGATCGCGTCGACGATCGCCAGGCCGAGGCCCGTCCCGTCGCCGCCGCGCGAGGCATCGCCGCGGCTGAAGCGCTCGAACGCCCGCCCCACGAAGTCCGGGAGCGAATCCCGGAGCCGCGGTCCTCGACGTGAATCGCCACCTCGCCGTCTGTCCTCGCGTACCCGGATGGTGATCTGTCCTCCCCCGTGCTCGATCGCGTTCTCGACCAGGTTCGTCAACGCCTGCTCGAGGCGGAGCCGATCGCCCTCCACAGTCAGCCCGTTGGCTGGCTCGATCACCAGCGAGCGCCTGGCGCTCGGTCATGCGGGCCGAGAAGCGCTCGCGCAGGTCGCCGAGCAGGTCGGCTACCCCCACCCGCCTCAGGTCCAGCGCCAGCTTTCCCTCCGCCGAGCGGGCGAGGACCAACAGGTCCTCGGCCAGCCGGATCAGCCGGTCCACCTCGACGATCGCGGACGAGATCGCAGCCCGCATCTCCTCCGGCGTCTTCGCGTAGCGGCAGCGCGAGCTCGAGCTCGGTCTTGTGCATCGCCAGCGGGTGCGGAGCTCGTGGCTGGCATCGTCTACGAAGGCCCGCTCGCGCTCGATGGCGGCCTCGAGCCGGCCCAGCATCTGGTTGAGCGTCTCCCCAGTCTGCGGATCTCATCGTCGGCCTCGGGCAGCGGCAGCCGCTGCTCCGGCTCGGCCGCCGAGATGGCGGCCGCGCGCCGGCGCATCGCCTCGACCGGCCGCAGCGCGCGACCCGCGACCGCATAGCCCGCCACCGACGCGAGCAGGAGGGCGACGGGGATCCCGATGAGCAGGAGTGTCCTCAGATTGGCGAGCGACTCGTTGCGATCGTCGAGGGAGGCGGCCGTGACGACGACGAAGGTCTCGCCACTGAGGGCCCGTCGTAGGTCGCGCCAGGAGCCTTGCCTCGCCGGTGATGCTGCGGACATGGGGCCGGGTGACGATGAACGATGCAATCGCGGCCCGGGCCGCCTCGGCGGAGGTGAGCTGCGGGGCGGAACCGAGCTGGGGCGTCGTCGCGTAGACCCCTCCATCGGCAGTGAGGCACCTGGGCGAAGCTCTCCTCACGTCCGAGCAGCTTCGCGTTCCTCGCCAGGTCGCCGCCGGCCACCAGCGAGGCGATGTCGTCGCCGTGGGAGCGCAGGCTCTGGTCGATCTGCTCGCTGAGCTCCGAGTCGAAGCGCGCGTAGACGAAGTAGCCGAGGGCCGCCAGGACGACCGCGCTGGCGAGCGCGAAGGCGAGGGTCACCCGCAGGCGGATCGGAATTCGGCTCATGGCGACCCGCCGTTCTCGCGCAGCCGGTAGCCGGCGCCGCGCACGGTCTGGATCGACTGGGTCCCGAACGGCCTGTCGATCTTGTCGGCGCAGCAGCCGGACGTAGGAGTCCACGATGTTGGAGCGGTTCTCGTACTCGTAGTCCCAGGCGTGCTCGAGCAGCTGGAACCGCGAGAGGACCTCGCCCGGGCGGCGCATGAAGACCTCGAGGACCGCGAATTCCTTGGCGGAGAGCTCGATCTCCTCCTCTCCCTCCAGACCTGCCGCTTGGCCGGGTCGAGGCGCAGGTCGCCGACCCGCAGCTCGGGCGAGCGCTCACCGTTGCCGCGCCTGGCGAGCGCCCGCAGACCGCGCGAGCAGCTCGGCGTAGGAGAACGGCTTCACCAGATAGTCGTCCGCCCCGGCGTCGAGCCCGGCGACGCGGTCGGCGACGCCATCGCGCGCGGTCAGCATCAGGATCGGCGACCAGACGCCGTCGCCGCGGAGGCGCCGGCAGACCTCGAACCCATCGATGCCCGGCAGCATCAGGTCGAGGACGATCGCGTCGTACTCGGTCGAGCCAGCCATCCAGAGCGCGTCCTCGCCCTTGGCGGCGATGTCCGCGGCCATCCCTCCTGCGCGCAGGCCCTTGCCGGATCAGGCCGGCCATCTTGGCCTCGTCCTCGACGATCAGCACTCGCATCTCGGCTCACGGAGATTGTCCCGCGAAGATGAAAGCCGGATGAAAGTCGGCCAGCGGCTGTGCTCGAGCCAGGCAGCCCAGCCGAAGAGCAGCACTGAGCGCCCCGAAGCATCATCACACCGCTTGCGTCGACGGCGCCGTGAACGAGCGAGCGTGAACGCAACCAGCAGGCAGACAACCACCCCAGGCACTCACACCCCAAATCGGTCGTCCGTTCATCTGGCTCCAGATCCCCGGTAGCCCGCACGATGCGGGCACATTGGCCTCCCAGGTAAACCTCGGTGAAACGTTCCTAAGTCCGCGAATTGCGCGGTCGCACGCAGCGGCACCGCGCGCTGGGGATAGGGTCGGCGGTAGCTACCGAGAGAGAGAGTCATGGACGCGAAGTCAATCGACGCAGCGGAGTTCCGCGACGAGCAGCGTGACCAGTGGAACGGCGCGGCGGTTGGATGGAACGAGTGGTCCAGCCGTACCGACGATCAGGCCGGCGACATCTGTGAGCGCCTGGTCGAGATGGCCGGACATCAACGAGGGCGATCGGGTACTCGACGTGGCCGCGGGCTATGGCGAGCCGTCGCTGACCGCGGCGCGCAGGACCGGTCCGGATGGAAGCGTCATCGCGACCGACATCTCCGCCGAGATGGTGAACTTCGGCCGTCAGCGCGCGGCCGCAGCTGGCGTCGAGAACATCGAGTTCATGCAGTCCGGACGCGAACTCGCTCGACTTCCCGGCCGAGAGCTTCGACGCCGCCGTCTCCGCGCTGGGGGATCATCTTCGACCCCGACGGGGAGGGAGCGGCGGCCGAGGTGCGCGGCTTCCTGAAGCCGGAGCGCGCTTCGCGATCGCCTCGTGGGGGCCGCCCGAGCGCGTCCCATTCCTCGCGATTGCGATGAAGACCGCGATGGAGAAGCTCGACTCTCGCTGCACCTCCGCCGGGCACCCCCGGTCCGCTCTCTCCGGCCGACCGAGGAGGCGATCGGTGGCCTGCTCGAGGGCGGCGGCTTCTCGAACATCGAGGTGGAGGAGCTCGAGGTCACCATTCGCCTTCGACTCCGCGCGATGAGTACACCCAGTTCGTCGAAGGCGATCGCGGCGCCGGTCGTGGCGATGATCTCGCCGCATCCCGAGGAGGTCCAGCGCGGAGACCTGGGAGGCGATCACCGAGGCGGCCCAGCGAGCGGGCGGATAGCTGAGGGTCGGATCGAGCCTTCCCAACCTGGTTCTGGCGGCAGCGGGGCAGGCGTAGGCTGCCAGGGATCGCAGGCCACCAGCTCGAGACCCACCGGTTCGAGGACGACGGCGGGATTCCCAACTCGCCCCTGCCTGTCCTGATCTACCACGGCGTCGAGGCAGCCCAGGACGCGGACACCTGCGAGCAGCTGCCTCGCCTCGAACGGCTGGCTGCCCGAGTGGCGGGACGGGATCTTCTCCTTCCACCACTTCCACTCGATCACCCACGAGGCGCTCGGCATCGTCGGTGGAACGGCCACGGTCATGCTCGGCGGGCCCAGCGGGCGAGAGCTTCGAGATCGGGCAGGGCGACGTTCTCGTCCTGCCGGCCGGCACCGGCCACTGCAACCAGGGCTCGAGCTCCGATCTGCTCGTGATCGGCGCCTATCCGAACGGGATGCCGTGGGACATCCGCCGCGGCGATCCGGCTGAGCACGACGAGGCGGTGACCAACATCCGGGCGGTGCCGCTGCCCGATGCGGACCCGGTCGAGGGACCGACGGGCCCGCTCACCGAGCTCTGGCGCGAGCCTGCCTGATGCGCTGGATCGTGGATGCGATGAACGTGATCGGAACGAGGCCCGACGGCTGGTGGAAGGACCGCCACGGAGCGATGGTCCGCCTCGTCGACCAGCTCGAGCGGTTCTGTGCGCCTCGACGGGAGACGACGTCACGGTGGTCTTCGAGCGCCCGCCGTCTCCCGATCAAGTCCCCGGTGGTCGAGATCGCCTCCGCGCCGAAGGCGGGGCCCAATGCCGCGGACGACGAGATCGTCCGCCTGCCTGAAGGAGGATCCCGACCCGGAGGGGATCCGGTCGTCACCTCGGACCGCGCGCTGCGGATCAGGCCAGGTTCCTGAACGCCACCATCGAGCCGGCCGAGGCCTTCAGGCGCGAGATCGAAGGAGCGTGAGAGGGGCTAGACGAAGCGCTTGACGAAGTCGAGCGCCGTTTGCGCGACCTCGCGCCAGCCGCTGTCGATCGTCAGCGCATGACCGCGGTTCGGGATCTTCTCGATCTCGGTGACCGCCTCGTTGTGGCTCTGCCGCTTGTAGGCCGCGTTCGCGATTGCCCAGGGCACGGTGTGGTCCTTCTCGCCGTCGATGATCAGGCAGGGGTCCGCGCTCCGGATTCTTGGGATCGACCTTGGCCTCGGTCCACGGGATTGAGGTTGGCATTCGCCATCTGCATCAGCGCTTTCCCAGGCGCCGCCACGTGGTAGGTCTCATAGAGCTGCTTCGCCTCCTCGTCGCTGGAGCGCGTTGGCCCAGCCGTACTTGAACTGGTCCAGGGTGAGCGTGATCGCACGGCTTCGGTTGAACGGGTTCTTGCAGCACGGGGCCGCCGAGCTGCAGTGCGGAGATCGGCAGCGGCAGCACACCGCGGAAGGGCCCGGGATCGATCGCCACCGAGGCGGCTGAGAGCCCGCGGTCGGCGATCATGAAGGTGAGCAGCCCGCCGGTCGAGTGGCCCATCACCGCGGGCTTCTTCTGGAGCCCGCCGATCACCTCGGCGGTGTGGTCGGCGACCTGCTTCAGCGACTGCTTCGCCAAGACATCGGGATTGGCCCTCGCCTCTTCGACGGTCTCAGGGTCGTCCGGCCAGTCGGGGTCAGGCCCGCGTAGCCGTTCTCCTCGAAAAACTCCACCCAGTTGTTCCAGCTGCTCGGCAGCAGCCAGAGCCCGTGGATGAAGACGACCGGCGTGCTGCCGCTCGCGTTCGCCTTCCTCGATCTGCCGAGCTTCCCGGTCGCTGATCGCCATTGCCTGTCCCCCTCTTTCCGGTTTTCGGCCATCCTAGCCGCGGTCGGGTCAGCCTACTTGGTGCGGTGGGAAATGGAGCCGGTGGCATCGAAGCCACGTCCTCGGCCACGAACGATCGGTGTCTACAGGTTTAGCCGGCGCTTTTGATCTCGCCCTTCGGCCTCCGCTGCCGGCGGGAGATGCCGGAGGGCACAGCCCCTTCGATTTCCCCGGACGGTCGGGACGGGCCGACCGGGTGAGCCCGATGCTGACGCCGGGATCCCACCCTCGGGCGCGGGTGGGCCGACGCTCACTACTTAGCTACTAACTAAGCCGCGAGGGCGAACTCATGGTCCGCACTTATTGGTTGGTCCAGGTGTTTAACGAGGCCTCCTGGAACCTCGACCTGCAACCTGATCGCACGGATGACCAAGTCGAATCCGATTCGGCCCCGCGCTATGTGCAGGTGAATGGTAGCCGCGAGCGTGCTCAGGGATTGGCGGGCGGCTAGCGGCCGCATGAGCGCTTCTTGCAGTGGCGGCGCTTGCTCGCCTCGGCGCGATGGCCGCGCTTTCGCTTCCGCTTGCACTTCGCCTTGGCCTTGGACTGCGTGCCGGCGACAGCGCCGGACGGTGGGCAAGTCGCGGTGACGTAGCAGCGGAGCGGCGGCTCGGCGGGCACCGTCGGGGCGGTCGCCGTGTTGGTCGCCAGGTCAGCGGCAGAGGCCGCCAGGTCCGTCGGGTAGGTGACCGGATCGATCCCGGGCATCAGCTTCGCGGGAGTGCAGATGGACGGATCGTTCGCCTGGGCGCGCGCCGGGTCGGCGGGGCCGGGATGCTCGAGCGCATCGATGGCCAGGTCGTAGGCGACGTAGTCCTGCGTGCCGATCGCCAGGTGCTCGGAGGGATCCGCCGGGCAGACGTCCTGGATCGCCACGTTGGTGATCGCTCCGCCGCCGCCGTGGACCGACGAGCTGCCCAGTGTCGTCGGAGTTCGGGGTGACGATCTCGTCGAGGTGGCTGTAGACCTCGGTGTAGGAGATTCCCGGGAAGGTCTCCTGGTAGGAGTTGAGCGCCGCGATGAACTGGGATTTGTCGCTCTGCTGCCAGTCCGCCGCCGCGCACGGGATCTGGCAGAGGGTCTCGGCGCCGGTGGTGCCGTGGTTGCTGGCGGCGAAGCCGATGTCGTCGTCGACCATCGCGCGAGTGTCGGGCCAGAACCGGAGCACCCAGCGCGGCAGCATGCCGCCCTGGCTGTGGCCGATGATCGAGATCTTCCGGCCGGCCGTCGCGTACATGGTGCGGATCGCGTTGACGACGTACTCGCCCGCGTCCTGGACGTCGAGCAGGCCGTTCCCAGGCAGTGCGACCGTGCACCAGGGGATGCCGAGGTCGTCGAGCGCCGGCTCCCAGTTCCAGCCGAAGTTGTGCGGCGGGTTGCTGCCCGTGCCGTGGACCAGCAGGACGGGCGTCTTGGCGGTGCTCGCCAGATTGTCAGTGCACTGCATGGAGGAGTTGAGCTGGGCCTGCGGGACGCTCAGTGCGGGGCCGGGCTGATCGACGGGCGCGTAGGTGATCGCACCAGCAGTCGCCGGGACCGCCAGCACACCCACCAAGACCGCTGCCGCAAGCGCTCTCCTCACCGGCGGTGACAGTACCAAATTCCTTGGTAGTGGTGGAGACAGTTCCACGCCTCTGTCCCGTAAGGGACCGCTAAGGACGCGGCGCTAACGTTGATCTCGCACATGGAAGCGCACGAAGGTGCCGACGAGACTCCCGGACTCGGGTCACGAACTCGAGCCGATCCACCCCGGTTCGGGACGGGGTGAGGGGCCGCTGAAGCGGATCGGCGCTGCGCTGGCCGCCGTCGGGCTGTTCATCGCGAAGCTCGGCGCTCAGGCGAAGCTCCTGCTCCTCGCCCTGCCGAAGCTGAAGCTCCTCACGACCTCCGGCTCGATGCTGGTCTCGATCGTCGCCTACCAGCTGATCTTCGGCTGGCTCTTCTCGATCGGATTCGTGCTGCTCCTGCTGCTGCACGAGCTCGGGCATGTCTTCCAGCTGCGGCGCGAGGGGGTCAAGGCCTCCGCTCCGATGTTCATCCCATTCCTGGGCGCGGTGATCTCGGCCAAGTCGATGGGCGACGACGCGGGCGCGGAGGCACGCGTCGGCCTGGCGGGGCCCATCCTGGGCTCGATCGCGACCCTGGTGCCACTCGGCATCTGGCTGGCGACCGGGAGCCACTTCTGGCAGGCGCTCGCCTTCATCGGCTTCTTCCTCGAACCTCTTCAACCTGCTCCCGATCCTGCCGCTGGACGGCGGCCGCGCAATGGCCGCCCTCTCTCCGTGGGTATGGCTGGTTGGATTCGCCGGGCTGATCGCGATGGCCTTCTTCTTCCCCAGCCCGATCGTGCTCCTCATCCTCCTGCTCGGCGGCATGGAGACCTGGCGCCGCTGGCAGGCCCGGAACACCCTCGAGGGGCGCGCCTATCACCAGATCCCAACGCGCACGCGCGTACTCGTGGCGGTGACCTACCTCGCCCTGATCGTCGCGCTGGCCGTTGGCGTCTCGGCGACGCACCTGCCGCGCGGGCTCTCCGACGTCTAGAGGGTCGGCCTGTTCCTGACTTCGGTCAGGAATTCGCCCGGCATCCGGGGACGTCGGCGAGGTCATCGACGGACTTGAAGCCGTTCTGGCGCTCGCGGTGGGTGATCACCCGCGTCGCCTGCGTGACCGAGAAGCCGAGCTCGCGAAGATCCTCGAAGGTGGCGCTGTTCAGGTCGACCTGATCGTCGGCTCGCGACGGTCTCAACCCGGCCGCGCTCGGGCTCGTCCTGTGAGACAGCCCCCTCATGCCCCTCTTCCTCGGTCCCCTCGCGGCCCGAACCGGTGCCGAGAATCGCGCCGACGGTGCGACCCAGGATCCCGCCGCCACCCTCGTCCTCGGCCTTCCGACTCAGGGCTATCCGGCGCCGCAGGGGGCGAGGGTGGCGAGGCTGCCGGAGGCTCCGGTGCGGGGGCGGCGGAGGCGTTGGAGGCTTTGGGCGGTGGTGGGAGCGGCGGAGTGGGCTCCTGCGGTGGGGCGGTGCCGCGGGCGGCACGAATACTGCTGGCCGCTGCGGCCTCGGCCTCGCGGGCCTTGCGCTCGGCCTCCTTGGCCCGTTCCTCAGCCGCACTGACGCGCTCGAGCACCTCGCGCAGCCGGCGCTCGCGCTCGGCCTCCTCGACCTTGAGCTGTGCCAGGCGCTCGGCGCGGGCTGCGCGCTCTTCCGCATCCTGGGCTCGCTTCTCGATCTCCTCGAGCCGTTTGTAGGCGTCCTCCATCGCGCGCTCGCGATCCGCGCGCTCCGCGTGCAGGCGGGCCTCGGCCTCCTCCACCGCGCTCTGAGAGTGTGCTGCTGCTCGACATCGGTTTCGGCGCGGGTGCGCTCCTCGGCCTCGCGCTGGAGTCGGGTGGCATCGAGGCCAAGCCTTTCCTCCGCCTCGGCGCTGACCCGCTCCTCGGCCTCCCGGCGGGCCTGCTCCGGAGGCCTCGGCGACTCGCGCGTCGGCCTCGCGGCGCGCCTGCTCGATCGCCTCCCGGGTTCGCTCCTCGACCTCTCGCCGGACGCGCTCGGACTCCTCACGAGGCCGCTCCTCGGCCTCCCGGCGCAGGCGATCGGCCTCCTCCCTGACCCTCTGCTCGACGGTCTGGCGGGCCTCCTCCTCGGCCTGGCGACGAGCCTGCTCCGCGGCCATCCGAATCAGCTGCTCGGTCTCCTCCTCGGCGCGCTTGGTTCGATCCTCGGACTGACGCTCGAGCTGCTCGGCTCGCGCCAGGCGCTCCTCGACCGCTCGCTCCACGCGCTCCTCCTCCTCGTCCGACAACGCCGGCGGCTCGGCGGCGGGAGGCTCGGAGACAAAGGGCTCCAGGGGCCGGCGGCTCGGCTGCGGCCGGCTCGGGCGGCGCGTCAAAGGGCCGCGCGGGTGAAACGTCCGGGGGCAGGTCCTGGAGGCAGCGTCGCCTCGGCTTCCACGGGCTCAGGTGCGGGCGGCTCGGACACGGGTGGCTCTGACACGAGTGGCTCGGGCGCCGGCGGCTCATCGGCGGCGGCTCGGCCGGTGGTGCCTCGGGCGTCTCGAGTGGCGCCCTCTTCCTCCCGCGCCAGGGCGTCGATCTGGGCCTGGAGCGAGGTGGCGCCCTCGGTCGGGGCGGAGATGTCGACGGGCTCCAGAGCGGCTGCCTCGCTCCTCCTCTTCGTCCTCCTCCGGTGCCGGGGCCGAGATGGCTCGGCGAGGCATCCTCGGACGAGGTCGCCGCGAAGCCGCCGGGCGCAGTCTCCCCGGCTCGGGGGCGAGCGGGGTGAGCGCCGGTTCATCCGGCGTCTCGGGCTCGGGCTCCGGCTCGCTCGACGGGCCGCTCAGACCAGCGGGCTCGGCCCGAACCTCGGGCTCAGCTCGGGCTCCGGCTCGGGCTCCTCGACGGCCTCGGCCACCGGCTCCCTTCGGCGTCTCGCTCACTGCCCTCACCGTCATGGTTGACGTCGGCGACCGCGGCCTGTTCCGTCGCCTCGCCCTCGCCGTTCTGCTTCTCGCCCTCGGCGAGGCCGAGCGCGGAGCGCGAGCATCGTCGACTTCTCAGCTGGCATCCCCCCTCCGTGGCCTGGGCTGCCAGGGGCTGCGAGGGCGCGGTCTCCTCTCCTGCTCCTCGGGTTTCCCCATCTGCTCCTCAGGCTCGGTCTCCTCCTCCGGCTCCGGAACCGGAAACGGGTTCGCCCTTGCGCGTCGCCTTCTGCTGCGTGTCTGCTCCTCCTTACGCTTCTGGCGCTCCTCGCGCCGGCGCTTCCGCTCCTCCTCCCACGCGGCCCGATCCTTCTCCTCCGCCCGCTTCTTCTCCTCGGATGCCTGCTTGCGCGTCGCCTTCCGCTGCTCAGCGCCGCTCCTTCCGGCTGAGTTTGCGCTCCCTTCCCATCGGCCTCGGCCTGGACCTCCGTGTCCGGCTCCGGCGCCTCCAGCTTCTCGGTGTCCGCTCTCCTTCGACTTCTTGGCGGACTTCGCCTCGGCCTTCGCCGCACTCTTCTGGCCTTGGCGTCGACCTTCGCCTGCTTGGCGTCGACCTTCGCCTGCTTGGCCTCGGACCTCTTCCGCTCCTTGGCGGACTTCGGCCTCGGCCCTCACCATCGCCTTCTCCTCCTTCTTGGCGCGGCGGGCATCCTTACGCGCAGAGCTGAGCCCTGCGGCCCGGCCGCGCCCCTGCCGCGGGCCCGGCGCCGATCGGCCTCGTTGGCGCGGCGACGGCGCGCACCATCAAGAAGAGGACCAGCAGCAGGACGACCGCCCCGGCGATCCGTGAGGCACCACCCGGGTTGTCGTTGATGAAGTCGGTGACGGTGCTGGTGGCGATTGCAGCAGGACATCAGGCGCGCCCAATGTTCGCACGGGACATCCGTTCTCGTGCAATGGGCCATGTCCTCCAGTTTCGGACGGGTGGCGCCTAGCGGCGCCCCTTGCATAAAGGCTTGCTCAGCTGAAGCGTCGGGCGACCTTCAGCCGAGCCTCTGCTTGAAATCGCGCTCGACCTCGCGCCGGACGTCGCGGTCGGCGATCTCCCGGCGCCGGTCGCGACCCTCCTTGCCCTTGGCGAGAGCGAGCTCGACCTTCGCCCTCGGGCCCTTGAAGTAGATGCGCGTCGGGACCAGGGTCAGGCCGCGCTCCGGCCGTCTTGCCGATCAGCCGCTCGATCTCCCGCCGGTGGAGGAGCAGCTTCCGGGGCCGGTCCGGATCGTGGTTCTGGTCGGAGGCAGGCAGATATGGAGGGATGTGGGCGCCGCGGAGCCAGACCTCTCCGCCGTCGATCGACCGCATAGCGCCTCGTTGATCTGGGCCTTGCCGTCGCGCAGCGACTTCACCTCGCTGCCGCTGCAGCTCGATCCCAGCCTCCATCCTCTCCAGCAACTGGAACTTGTGCCGGGCGCGCCGGTTCGGTCGCGACGTCGCCGCTGACCGGAGCCCTGGGACCTTTCGAGCCTTTCTTCGCCATCACGACTCCACGGGGAGCAGGTCGACGCGGCCGCGCGGGGCGCATCGACCCGATCGACGCGTCACCCTCACCGGGTCGCCGATCCGGACCGCGTCACCGCCGCGCCGCCGACCGAGCATCGTCTCGGTCGGATCCAGCTCAGTAGCGCTCCCGTCCTCCGATCCGCCGGGCGGGCAGGAAGCCCTCGTAGACGTCCGCGAGCGCTCCGCCGAAGCGGACGAACGCGCCTGCCCCCACCACTCCGGAGACCTCGCCCTCGAAGCGGGTGTCGGGACCGCGCTCGAAGAGCTCTCGCTGCAGCAGGAAGCAGGCGCAGACCGAGTCGGCGTCGCGCTCGAGACGAGTCGCGTCGCGCTCGCGCTCCGAGCAGTGGGCGCCGCAGCTCCGCGAGCGATCGGCGCCGCGCGGCGCCTCCTCCCCGCCCCGATGGCGGAGAGCAGTCGCGCGGTGCACGATCAGGTCGGGGTAGCGCCGGATCGGGCGAGGTGAAGTGGCAGTAGGCGGGACTGCCCAGGCCGGCGTGGCCGAGGTTGCGATCGGTGTAGTGGGCCTGCTTCAGCGAGCGAAGCACAAGCGATGTATACGCCTCGCGGCCGTGGCGGCGGCGCTCGGCCTCTCCGGGTGACCAGGCGGCTCGCCTCGCCCGCCAGCTCGCCCGGCCTGCTGCGGGCAGATCGTGTCCGGGAGCGGCGGCGTCGGGATGTCGAGCGCCGCCAGCTGCTCGATCAGCCAGCGGATCCGCTCGGGATCGGGCTGCTCGTGGACCCGGTAGAGGGTCGGAATGCGCCGGCGCTCGAGCAGCTCGGCGACACGCTCGTTGGTGAGGACCATCAGGTGCTCGATCAGGCGGTGGGCCTCGGTCTGCGCGCACCGAGTGGGCGCCAACGACCTGGCCGTCCTCGAAGCGGAACTCGGGCTCCGAAGCTCTCCACGTCGAGCGAGGAGCCGCGGCCGGCGCCCCGCGAGGGCTGCGGCGGCCTCCCGGGCGATGCGCCAGCGGCTCGGCGATCCGCTCCGGCGGCCTCGCCCGCCCGGCGAAGATCTCGTCGAGCTGCGTCGTAGTTGAGGCGGGAGTCCGAGCGGATCAGGCTGCGGTAGAAGTTCGCCGAGAGCGGCTCGCCCGCCTCCGAGATCTCGATCTCGGAGGTGACCGCCGAGGCGGTCCTGATCGGGGACGAGGCTGCAGGCGTCGCTCGAGAGCGACCTGCGGCAGCATCGGCGCGACCTGACCCGGGACGTAGGTGGAGTTCGCCCGCCGGTAGGCCTCCTTCTCGAGCGCGCCGCCCGGGCGCACGTGGGCGGCGACGTCGGCGATGTGGATCCAGAGGCGAAAGCCGCGCTTCAGTCCTCGACGCAGACACCGCGTCGTCGAAGTCGTGGGCGCTCGCGGGATCGACGCGTGAAGGTCGGGAGATCCGCGGATGTCGCGGCGATCGAAGTCGAGCATCGCGCGCCGCGGCTCGCCGCGCCGGCGGCCTCCTCCTCGATCCGGCGCGCGAAGCCGACCCGGACGTCGCGGTCCGCGAGCATCGCCTCGATCACGTCGGCAGCGAGGCCCGGATCGCCGAGCTCGCTGGACCACCCTGGCCCGGCCGCGGCCCTGGCCGAGCTCCACCAGGGCCATCCGCCCCGGCGTCGCAGCGCTCGCCGCCCACCGCCGAGCTCGATCGCGGCCGCCGCGCTCGAAGAGCAGCTCGCCGACGAGGAACCGGCCGCGCTTGGAGACGAGGACTACGCGCCTCTCGGCTGCGTGCGCCGGGGTCAGAGCTGCTGGGCCAGCACCTGGAGTGCTCGCGCGCGCCCTCGTCGGGCTTGGTCTTGGGGTTGTCCTTCGCCTTCACCTGCGGGGCGATCCCGATGCCGTTGATCGAGGTCCCATTACGGGTCAGATACTCCCCGACCGTGAGATCGAGCGCGCCGCCGTTGTTGCAGCGGGATCACCTCCTGGAACGTGCCCTTGCCGAAAGAGGTGGTCCCGACCTTCGCGATCGCCGGACTGCTCCGAGCGGCAGCCGTGACGATCTCCGAGGCGGAGGCGGTGTCGCCGTTGATCAGGACGACCATCGGATGGCGCGGCAGCGCATCGCCCGTCGCATCGAAGGTCCTGGTGCTCTGGGTGCGCCCGTGCGTCGAGACGATCGTGCCGTCGGGAACGAAGATGCTCGAGACCAGCACCGCCTCCGTGAGCAGGCCGCCGCCGTTGCCCCGCAGGTCGAGCACCATCCCCTGGGCGCCCTGCGGATAGAGCTGCTCGACTTCCTTGCGGAGCTCGCCGTGCGCGCCGGGAAGAACCCGGCGAGCCGCACGTAGCCGAGCTTGTGCCGCCGACGTCCTCGAGATGCCCGACGACCTGGGGACCTCGACCTCGCGACGGGTCACGGTCACGTCACGGCTCTTCCCGTCCCGGCCGGCGAGGACGGTGAGGGTGACCTTCGTCCCGGCCGGCCCGCGGATCTGGCTGGTGACCGCGTCAGCGTCCTTCGCCGGCGATCGACTGCCCGTTGACTCCGGTGATGATCTCGCCCGGCTGGATGCCGGCCTCCCGCGCGGGCGTGTCCTTGTAGACGGTCGCGACCCGCAGCCCCTGCGGGACCTCGGTCACCGCGATGCCCGACCCCCGAGAGGCTCGATCCCTGCTTGAAGCGGTCGTACTCGGTAGGCGTGAAGTAGTGGGAGAACCGGTCGTGGTAGCGCTTCTTGATGTGGTCGATGATCGAGCCGATCGACGCGTTCTCCAGGTCCGCGTCGTCGACCGTGTGGAAGTAGTCGTCGTGGATGACGTCGATCGCCTGGGCGGTCGCGTCCTCGCCCGAGTTGCCGAAGACGTCGTCGACCGCGTCGCGGATCGCAGTCCACCTGCCCGCCGACGACGATTCCCACCACGCAGCGCTGCGACGCGCGACAGCGCCGCGATCGGCGCAGGTATTCCGGCGGCTCAAATCTCGGAGGAAGCGACGCAGCGTCAGCCCGCTGCCCATCGCCGAGACGGCCATCGCCACGCACAGCAGGACGAGCGCGAGGCTGGCGAAGCCGATCGTGTGCCCCGGAGTTGATCAGGTTGAAGTTGTTCTCGAGCGGATCCACGATCACCTGTCTTACCGAGGAAGAGGAAGCCGATTGGCGATCGCCGCCCCGAGCAGGCCGCAGACGAGGCCCTCGACCATGAACGGCCAGCGGATGAACCAGTTGGTCGCGCCGACCGAGCCGCATCACCTCGACCTCGCGGCGGCGGGCGTAGATGGAGAGGCGGATCGTGTTGCGCGACCAGCAGCAGCGAGGCGATCAAGCAGCAGCCCGGCGACCACAGCGAGGACCCAGCGGATCGCGCGTGGTCGCCCGCTGATCTTCTGAGCGTCGTCGCGCGAGTCGCCGATGTCCGAGATCAGCGGGCTGATCGGCGGTCGGCTTCCCGTTCGCGCCGGGCGGGGTGACCGCCGCGCGCACGCTGCGCAGGTTCGAGAGGTCGTCCGGCGTCACGTTGAACGACGCCGGCAGCGGATTGTGAGCGCCCGGCAGCTGGGCGACGATGTCCTCACGGTTCTCTGCCTTCAAGCCGCTGGCTGAGGATCGCTTAGCGCCTGGTCCTTGGAGACGAACTGCGACCGGACTGCACGTGCGGGATCGCCATCGAGCTTCGCCTTCAGCGCCTGACCTCGGCGGGCGGCGCCTGCCGCCAGCGCCGCCGGTGGTAACCGGCGCCCGTTCGGGTCGACGTCGTTCAGGAAGACACGGAGGCCGACCTGGTCGCGCGACCTCGTTGGTCTTGCCGTTGGTCGTCTGGAGAACCGGGATCAGGACGCCGAGCAGCAGCACCGTCATCGACACGGTGACGATCGCGGCAGGCTCGGCGCGGCGCTGCGCCGCAGCGCCCTCATGCCTTCGCGAATGAAGAAGAAGAGTCGGCCCATTGCGTCGTCGCCTACGTCAGTACGCCGGGCTCTCGTCGTCGAGGCCCATTTCCTCGCGGACGCGCCTGGCGAACTCGCGGGTGGACTCGTCATCGGACGTGTAGGTGCCTGCCGCCTGGTCGCGGACCACGCGACCGGAGTCGAGCTGCGATCACCCGGCGGCGCATCTTGTCGACCATCTCGCGGTCGTGGGTCACGACGACGACGGTCGTGCCGGTGCGGTTGATCCGGTAGAGGACCTGCATGATCCCGATGGAGGTGTTGGGGTCGAGGTTGCCGGTCGGCTCGTCGGCGAGCAGCAGCGGCGGGTGGTTGACGAAGGCGCGGGCGACCGAGAGGCGCTGCTGCTCTCCGCCCGAGAGCTGGTCGGGATAGTTCTTCACCTTGTCGGCGAGGCCGACCAGGCGCAGCGCGTCCGGCACCTTCTCGCGGATCTCCGAGCGCGAGGCGCCGATCACCTGCAGCGCGTAGGCGACGTTGTCGTAGACGGTCCGGTTCGGCAGCAGCTTGTAGTCCTGGAAGACGGTGCCGATCCGGCGGCGCAGCTGTGGGACCTTCTTGTCTGGCAGAGCGAGCCGATGTCGCGGCCGGCGATCAGCACCTCGCCCTCGGTGGGCTCGGATCTCGCGGATCAGCGTCTTGATCAGCGTGGTCTTGCCGCAGCCCGGTCGGCCCGACGAGGAAGACGAACTCCCCGCGGTCGACGCGCAGGCTGACGTGCTCGAGCCCGACGTGACCACCGGGATAGACCTTGGTGACCCGGCGCAGCTCGACGATCGGCGGGCGGGACCGCTGCTCGGTGAGGTGCTCCGGCCGCCGCGTCGTGCGCGGACGAGCCCGGAGGACGTCGGATGTCTGTCGCCGTGCCATCCAGGGGGAGTGACATGCGAGGTGAGTGCGGCATCCCCGGACGCCCACCTCACTGCGCGCGCACAGGGTAGGGAACGCCTCGGACCGGCTGCGCAAGTTCTCGTTCGCACCTCAACACGGCTCAGCGCCCTCGAGTCGCGCAGGGTCAGTGGGTGAAATAGCGGCGGCGGGACCGAGCGGCGTCCTCTCGGCCCCGCGCGCCGCCGTATCGCACTCCGGTGGCGTCCGAAGACACCGGAGATACGTTTTCGCCCCGTCATCCCGCTTCACATGCAGTGCCGCCCGGCCCTCGTGGAGGACCGGCTGGGTTGATCGAAGTTCAGGCTGGACGAGTTCATCGGGTCGGCAGTCCTCTCTCGCCGGCCCTCGTCGCCCTCCATTCGCGACTCGTTCCTGCGCATCTAGCGGGAAAACGCGATCCCGTCAGTGGTCTCGCGTCTACCCGGTTCTATTGAACATGCGGCTAGTCGAACTAGAATACCCCACGCAGTTCAAGAGGAGGAGCGATCTGTCCGGCATCCACCGTCGGCTCGCGAGTCCACAGGAATGCTTGGAGGCACGCCCTCGGGGAGGGAGGGGTCGGGCTTCCTCGGCGATCAAGGAAGAACAGATCCGAGGAGAAGGTGCGAGCACGCATGTGCTCTGAACGATTTCCCGAGCTTCGAAGTCTCCCGCAGGGAGTTGCGCACCAGAAGGGGATGGCGCGTTGAGGCGGGCGGGTGGAGCGGTCTAGCGGGGCCGCTCCACTCCCCAGCCGGGGGTGGCGACCCAACTCTCGGCGTCCGCATCGAGGACGCAGCCGACGGGTGCCTCGATAGTCGCCATAGCGGGCGAGCTCGACCTGAGCACGATCCCGAGGATGCAGGGCCCCTGCTCGAGCAGATCGGTCAGCGCCCGGCGGTGCTCGTCGACCTCAGGCGGGCTGACCTTCATCGACTCCTCGGGGATCGGGATCCTGATTCAGGCACTCGCGCGGTTCAAACGGGACCCCGGTGCACATCCTGATCGCCACCGATTCACGGGTGGACAGGGTCTTCCGGATTGCCGGTATTTCCGAGGCTCTGCCGGTGTTCACCGATCGCGAGCGGGCCCTCGCCTGACGACGCGAACGGCGACGGCTAGGGCGGCCGGCTCTTCCAGCATCACCGGCGAGGACCTCTTCGCCGGCCGGCTCCTCGACGGGCTCCAGGACGAACAGCTCGACCGCGAGGTCGGGGTCGACGTGGATCGAGCTCATGTACGCGATCACCTTGCGGCCGGTCGCCTCCTCGACCACGCTTCGGAACTCCTCCTCCATCGCCTGCTGGAAGCTGCGGCGCATCTGGTAGACGGACTCCACCTCTCCGGTGTCGACGAGGGTGCGCTCGACCGTGGTGAACCCGCCGCGAAGAATGCTGACGACGGTGCCGTTGACCATGTGGCGTCTTCGCCTTGGTCGGCCCCTTCCCGTAGTAGCGGGAGTGGAGCTGGACGAGGCCAGTCGAGATCTGCGCCAGCATCTCGCCGCGCGCATGCCCGTGGGTTGTCTCTATCGGGGAAACGGCAAACCCTCCAAATCCATCGGTTGCCGCCCCTCTTGGGTGAGCGATAGTGCGCGAAGGGAAGAGTTGCGGTGAGACCCAACGAGCGCGCGGCATCCTGATGGGTCGAGTCTCAGTGCGGCGAACGCCACGCCGCCTTGTTCGAGGCTACTCCGATTGTTCCGCCCCATGTGGATTCGGCCTTCAACGAGCCCTAGGCGAGGCGATGTACTCTGCTGAGACTCACCGGGCGGAGCCGGCAGGCGACGCTCGAGGGGCCTCGAAGCGTGATCGGACACAGCCGTTTCGGGCGGTGCGTTGGACGGTCGGACCACTACTCCACCGTGGAGGTGGTTTCAATTCCGATCGATCTGAACACGTTGAGGGCCCTGCGGACCCCGAGGGTGCCGCCGAGCGACGTGGCCCTCCTGCGGCCGAGGAGGTGCGCGACGAGATCTGCGCGCGAGATTCTCAGGCTTCACGAGGAGTCTGTACGGCAAGGGTGCAGGTCGGGCTCATGCGTTCGTTGGCGAGGACTTCGTGATCGTCGGTGCTCGACGAACTCGAGCTGCTGCCCAACGAGAAGTTCCTCAGTCGATCATGGAAAGCACGGAGACGGTGATCCAGGTCCGCAGCCAGTACCAGCACGCGATCCAGGCGAGCTTCCGGGCCGCGATCGAGCGAGCGACCGGCGCGCACGTCGTCGGCTTCGCCAGCACCACCAGCATGGACGAGCCGCGCTTCGCGGCCGAGATCTTCAAGCTCGAGTAATGCCGGCTACCAAACCGCCGCTCGGGTAGCCTGCGCTGCGATGGAGGACAGCCGCCAGCGCGCTGCCATCCGGATTGGCGATCGAGGAGCTGCTCGATTGGCGGCCCGAATTCGGAGTGCTCACGGTCTGCGTCGAGATCGATCCCGGCGACCGCGGCGAGGGCTGGCTGACCGAGCTGCGCAATCAGCTGCAACGCGGCCGTCGAGGCCGGCGGACGACGGACACGACCGCGGGCGGGCACTGAGGGCCGCGGCGCAGAGGAGTCCTCGACCGCTTCGAGGAGGAGGAGCTGCCCTCTGGGCGCTGCCAGATCGGCTTCTGCGAAGTCAGCCGACGACAGCGGGCCCGGCGACATCTGGACATCGGCCCAGATGGATGGCTTCCGGACGAGGGTGCCGCTACGGCGATCGCCCGCGGCTGACGCAGCTGCTGAAGCTGCTCGACGAGGGCGCCGCGATCGGCGCGGTCGCGATCTCGTCTGAGCGCGTCCACCTCTACGAGTGGAAGCTGGGGGCGCTCGAGCTGGTCCACGACTGGGAGGCCGAGATGGTACATGCCTCGACTGGCGGGAGCGAGAGGCTGGGAAGCCCTCGAACCTGGCCCGGACCCAGGGCTCGCCAGCTCCGGGCCGCGACCAGTACGACCAGCGGCTGGAGCACAACCGGGCGCGGTTCCTCGAGGAGACCGGCAGGCTGACGGCCGACGAGGCGCGGAGCCGCAGCTGGCGGAGAGTGATCGGCTTCGGCGATCCCGAACACCTCCGGGAGTTCAACGAGGAGCCGAGAAGGGCACCGAGGTCGAGCTGGCGGAGGCGGTGGACGTGATCTCCGAGGAGCGCGGCAAGGTGCTCGAGCGGGTGAACGCCGCCGTCGCCGACGGCAACCGCCGCCGGGAGCTGGCCCTGATCGAGAGGGCAGTGGAGGGCGCGCGGACGCCCGGCGGCCACGGGGCGCTCGGCCTGATCGACGTCCAGCGCTCGCCTGAACGAGGGTCGCGTCGAGCACCTGCTCTTCGACGCCGACACCGGACGTCCGGAATTGGCCGAGTGCTCGAGGACGAGATCGTCGAGCGGGCGCTCCGCACGAGCGCCAGTGATCACACCGGTCGAGGACGAGGCGGCCGAGCGCTCCGCGAGCACGGCGGCGTCGCCGGCCGTGCTGCGCTACTGGAGCTGAGCCGCAGGTGCGCCAGCGGACCAGGGCCCGCCGTGAATCGGCGGGTGCTGCACGATCGGCTTCTTGAGCAAGCGCCTCGCGGGCCAGGTCGGCGATGCCGCTGGCGGTGAGGCCGAAGTGCTCCATGCAGGCCTCGGCGGTGCCGGAGACGCCGAACTCGTCGCTGCATGCCGAGCGCGAAGACCGGGACCGGATGCTGCTCGGCAGCGACCTGGCGGATCGCGTCGCCGAGTCCGCCGACCACGCGGTGCTCCTCCGCGGTCACCGCGACGCCGGTCTTGGCGAGCGAGCTCGAGCACGCTCTGCGAGTCGATCGGCTTGATGATCGAGACGTTGACGACCTCGGCCTCCACCCCGTCCTCGCGCTCGAGGGTCTCGGCCGCCTCCAATCCGCGCCAGACCATGTGGCCGCAGGCGAAGATCGAGATGTCCTTGCCCTCGCGAAGGACGTCGACGCCGGTGCCGAGCGTCTCGGGGATCTCGTCGTAGACGACCGGCGTCTTCGGGCCGGCCGAAGCGCATGTACATCGGCCCGTCGAATCGCTCGTAGGACTCGATCACCGCGCGTGTAGGCCTGGTTGTAGTCGGCCGGGACGACCACCTGCATCTTCGGCATCGCCCGCATCAGCGCGATGTCCTCGATCATCTGGTGCGAGGCGCCGTCCTCCCCGAGCGAGACGCCGCCGTGCGAGGCGCCGATCCGACCTTGAGCCCGTTGTGCGCGATGCCCGAGGCGGACCTGGTCGTAGGACGCGCGAGGTGGCGAAGATCGCGAAGGTCGAGGCGTAGGGCACCTTGCCGGTGGCGGCCGAGGCCGCATGACATCGACATCATGTTCGCCTCCGCGGCGCCGACGTTGAAGAAGCGCTCGGGGAACTGCGCTTGCCGAACTTCATCGACTGGGTCGAGACCGCGAGGTCGGCGTCGAGGCGCGACCACGTCTCGGGTAGCTCTCGCCGAGGGCCACGAGCCCGTCGCCGTAGGCCTGGCGGGTGGCGATCGGCTCGGTCTGCGCCTCGGCTGCGTCGATCAGCTCGCTCGCCATCAGCTCTCTCCTCCAGCGCCTTGGTCTGCTCCTCGGTAGCGTCGCCCTCGAGCTCCTCCATCGCCTGCTCGGCCTGCTCCTGGGCTCGGCGGCTTGCCGTGGAAGCCGAAGCGATCCTCCATGAAGGAGACGCCGCGGCCCTTCTTGGTCTGGCAGACGATCGCGGCCGGGCGGTCGATGCGTGCGGCTGCGCTCCAGCGCCTCGACGACCGCGTCCATGTCGTGGCCGTCGATCTCGACCGCGTCCCAGCCGAAGGCCTCGAACTTGGCGCGGACGTCGCCGGTGTCCATGACCTCCTCGGTGGTGCCGTCGGTCTGCAGGTGGTTGTAGTCGACGATCGCGGTCAGGTTGGGAAGGCCGAAGTGCGCGGCGGACATCGCGCGCCTCCCAGCTCTGGCCCTCCTGGCAGTCGCCGTCGGACATCAGGGTGAAGACCTGGGCGGTCTCGTCGAGGCCGTCGAGGCGCAGCGCCAGGCAGATCCCGACGCTCATCGAGAGGCCCTGGCCGAGCGAGCCGGTCGAGACCTCGATCCCCGGGGTCCGGGTCATGTCCGGGATGGCCCCTGGAGGTGGGAGCCGATCTGGCGCAGGCCCATCAGGTCGTCGGCGGGAAGTAGCCGTGCTCGGCGAGCGCGGCGTACTGGATCGGCGCGGCGTGGCCCTTGGAGAGCACGAAGCGGTCGCGCTCCGGCCACTTCGGGTTCGTCGGGATCGTGGCGGAGCGCCCGGTAGTAGAGGGCGGCGACGATGTCGGCCGCCGGAGAGCGAGCTGAATCGAGGTGACCGGACTTGGCGACCGCCAGCATCCGCACGCAGTGGATCCGCAGGACGGTCGCGTAGCGCTCGAGCTCGGCGACCGAGGGCTTGCCTCCTGCCTTGCTGGAGCGGCTCGGGCGTGGGGTCTGGGACGGGCTTCAGGTGCGCCATCGGCGACTCGTCTTTCGCCTGGTCATAGGGGAGGCAGGCTCGGATCGCAACTGACTCAGGACCGGGCGGCGAGGGTAGCAGCGGGCGGCACCGGGATGGAGCCTATGAATCGCTGCCGACGGAATCCCGTGACGGCCTAGCCTCCTGCGCGATGAGAACGGGCGGGATCCTCATCGCGATGGCGGCGCTGGCCCTGGCCGGCTGCGGCGGCGGGTCGGGCGACGGCAAGACAGACCACTCAAGGCGGGTGGCGCCACCGGCCACCGCGTCGACGGGGGTGGTCACCGGCAAGCTGCCCCCGGGCGCCGTCGAGCCAGCCGACCCCGCAGGAGGAGCAGGCGGAGGGCCCGGCCGCCACCGAGGCGAGCCCGGAGGCGGGGCCGAGGGGCCCGAGCCTCCGGCGAGCTCTCCGGAGAGGACCGGACCACGGCGGTCCGCGGCTGTGAGCGACTACATCAGGGCGCTCGACCGACACGACGCGGCGCGAGTCTGCGCGCCTGCTCGCCCCGGGCGCGCTCGACCTCAGGCGCGCTGCCGAGGCGGCGGCGGCGGCTGCCGCCCATCGCTGCCGGGCGTCGATCGGGACGCCGCCCGCGAGGCGGCGGTCCCGGCGTGGCGCAAGACCACGCTGGTCGCGGTGAAGCCCGAGGACCTCGGTGACGACCGCGCTCGCATCAGCGCGACCGTCACGCATCACTTCTCGGATCGCAAATACGTCTCGGTCGAGGACGACGTGATCTATCTGCAGCGGCTCGGCGGGCGCTGGCTGCTCGCCAAGCCGAGCGCAACGCTCTACCGCGCGGTCGGCTACCCGGACGCCTCCGCTCGACGCGTTCACTCCGCCGCCCGGCTGGCAGCTAGCCACGGTGGGCGGTCCAGCCGAGGACGCCCGAATCGCAACTCGTGCCCGTGCCGCTGGGATCGATCGGGACGTTGCCCGACGACGCTGCATGCGTCCCGGCTGTCAGAGTCCCGTGGATCTCAAGCTTCGCCCCGCTGACGTTACTTCAAGGCAACGATCGTTGAACTTTCCCTGCTTGAGCTTCACCGCGGTGCTGACGACCCAAGCGTCGCTCTTCGCTCCCGTCCGCGCAGGTAACTGGGACGCCGGAGAAGCGGAAGCTCGCTGACGCCGCTTCTGCGTCGAATGCCTTCTTCTGCACGACCTTGAAGCCGACCGTGCCCGCTGGGTGACCGCCCCGGTGTAGTGCTTGGCTTCTGCGCGATCGCCTGCGCACGGGATCACGAAGCGCCGAGCCGTGAGCACCGCCGGCGGCAGGATCCTCCTCAATGCTGACCTCCGCTTGGTCGGCGTTCAGTCTGAAGACACCAGCTAAGTCGCGCAATCAGAAGCGGTGGTTGCCGCCCCGCGCGGCCCACGCTGCTGGAAGCGCTTTGGGTGGTGCCGGCTGACGCCGACGATCGTGGCGTCGGGATTGCCGGAGCTCGGCTGCAGGATCGGTCGCGTAGGCCACCGAGCCGGTGAGCGCGTTCGACCAGAGCACCCCCTCGAGCGGCCCGAGCGAGAAGCAGCACGCGGCCGGCGCCGTGCGCCTGCCGGCGGCGGACCATCAGGCGGCTGCGGCGCGCGTCGGCTCTCACGTACGCGAACGAGCGTCCTCCACCGGAGGGATCGAAGAGCAGGAGCCTCGGCGAGCCGCACCAGCGCACGGTGCTTGCGCGTGCCCATCAGCCTCCTGCACCACGCGACTGCCCGCGGGGTGGCGATCGCGGAGAGGAGGGCGTTCCCGTCGACCGCCGGGGCGGCTGAGCTGCCCGGTCCACCCTGCGAGGCGACCTGGAAGCGGCGGGCGGGCGCCGCCGGGTTGGCGATGTAGCGGATGTAGATCGCATCGCCCCTCCCGTCGAGGTGCGGTAGGCGAGCCAGCTGTCCGAGACCGCGATCGCGTCGGCGCCGGGCGCCGGGATCTGGCGCGATCGGCGCCAGGGTGCCGCGGTCGAAGAGCAGGACCGAGTCTCCCTGGACGGTGGCGACGAAGCGTCCGCCGATCGCCGGATGGCTGCCCGGCAGCGGAATCTCCGGGCCGCCGCGGCTGATCACCGCTGGGTCCCCCGAGCCGCTGGAAGAGGAGGGCGTCCGCCGTGGCGGACGGATCGGTCGCGTGCGCGACGCTGGTCCCCGCCGCGCCGGCGCTCCCCGGACGACGATCAGCGCCAGGGCGGCGGCCGCGAAGCGCGGCGGCGTCGCCGCGACGCAGGCCGAGGTAGACGCCGGCGCGCTCGCACATCAGCTCGGTGGCGCGGATGCCGGCCGGGCGGCTCCGGCGAGCGGCGCGAGAGCGAGGATCGGGAGCGCCCGGCCCAGCCCGAAGCAGGCCCCGAGCAGCAGCCCGAGCGCGGGGTCCCCGACGGCGAGGCTGACACGCCGGCGAGGGCCCAGACACCGAAAGTGAGGACGAAGGTCGTGAAGCCGATCCCGAGCAGAACGCCAGTAGAGGCCGGCGGCCATCGGCATACCGGCATCGACCCGCCGCCAGTGCTCGGGCAGCTGGCGGCGGATCTGCGGCACGATCCTGGTCCCTGGCCTCGAGCGACCGCCGCGAGCAGCGCGATCGCCGGCTGCGACCAGGTAGGCGGCCCGCGCCCGCCGGCGCCGTGCAGCAGGTCTCCGAGCAGCCGCGCAGCGACCCGAAGGTGAGCAGACCGCCCGCGATCGCCCCGGGCAGGAACGGCGGCGCAGGCCGCGATCGTCGTCCGGCCTGCCGCCCGTGTGGCCGGTGGGCCCGATCGTGTCGATCACCGACGAGCCCCGCAGGGCGAGAAGGTCCCGGTCGCACCGATCAGCAGCGGCGGCGACTCCGAGCGCGATCTCCGAGCGGTCCGAACATCAGCACGGCACCCGGGTGTCGTAGTACTGGACGCAGAAGACCTTGCGGCCGGCGATAGCAGTAGCCGGTCAGCGCAGCGTCGCCGTTGATGCGGGTGCTGTGATGGGAGCAGCAGTCGCGCAGCTTGCGGACCTTGCCGCCGCAGCAGCGGTACCAGGCCCCGTCGATCTTCGTCCCGGATTCCGTAGATGTCCTGACGCGATCGCAGATCCGCGTCCGCGGAGCGGGCGGTAGCGGCCGTCGCCCGTCCGGCGCCTCCAGCGGCCGCTGCCGTCGTCGTTCACGGGCTGGCCGCGCCTCGTTCACTGGCCGGCCGATGTCGTCGATCGCATGTCCGTCGCTGGCCCGCAGCGGGAAGCCGCGGAGTCGATCCGCGGCAGGCCCGTCGGATGGGGACACGAACCGGTGGTGAAGGTGTGGCCGCAGAAGTGGAAGGCGTCGGACTCTACCCGGCTCGATCAGCGTGCCGACCGTCCGCGCGGCAGTGATCGCCATCAGCGCACCCCCGACCCGGGCCAGGAACGCCGCGCCGCGAGCTGTCGCGGGCGAGCGAGTCGCTGAGCCGGTCCAGGTGCTCAGGCACTGACAGGCGGCCCTGGCGCCGCTCCGCCGTCGGCCAGGACGCTCTCGAGCTGCGCGAGGTTGTTGAAGGTCCCCTTGGCGAGCACCGTGCCCTCGCCGATCGAGCGCCAGAGCGAACGGACTGCCGCGGGATCCCGAGCTCGCTGCCAGAGCTCGGCCTCCGCGACCTCGTCGAAGACGCCACCGCAACCCGTGGGTCCTTCTGGCGACGTTGTCGATCGCCGGCGCGAGGGTCTGACAGATCCCGCAGCCCTCGGAGGTGAAGACCGCGAGGCCGAAGTCCGTCCCGTTGCGGCCCGAGGCGCTGGGCCAGAGATCCTCCGGCGCGCGAGCCGATCTCCGGCCCTCGCCGGCGATCTCGAGGGCGCCCTGCGTGCCGAGCTGCGAGTGCGGAGCATCCCGACCTCCCGCGGCCAAGCCGAGCACCGCGATCGCGAGTGCGGCGCAGGCGAGCAGCGCATGCCGGTCCGATCCACGATCCAGCCCTGCGTGCCGATCGAGATCGAGTCGATCGACGGGACCAGGGCGAATACGCCGCTGCGAGCGCGAGATTCCGCAGCACCCCGAGCCAGCGAGCACCTCGAGCGCGGGCCGAAGCAGGCGCAGGAGCGCCCGCGCGGCCACGGAGCAGCGCGCGCCAACCGTGAGTCGCGGCGAACATCGCCATCAGGCCGGCGGCAGCGTAGGCCGCGGCATCCGATCCGAGCGCTACCGCCACCGCCAGTGCCAGCTCGACGCGCGATCAGCGCGGCCCAGGCGATCGGGCGGAGCGGCGCCTCCCTCGAAGCCGAAGCTCGTCGAGCGCGCCGATGCTCTCGCGCGGCGAAGCAAGCTTCGCGAGCGCAGCGCCCGCGAGCACGATGCCAAGCGCGACCCGCAAGAACGATCTCCAACATCCCTCCGCGCGGCAACCTACGCAGCCGCCCGCGGCGGCCGATGCACATCGCTCAGGCGTCTTGGCATCGCTTCCGACCTTCTTCACGCAGCGCCTGCTGTGCTTCGTGTCGCGGATGCGCTTGCACTTCGTGACGGGGGTGTGGTGCTGGGCGCTTGCGGGGCGTCGCCGGACGTCGGTGGACCGGAGGCCGAGCTGGCGGGTGCGGAAGGTCCGAACGGTCGACTCCGAGGCTCTGCGAGCGTCCGGATGGCGATCAGCGCGACCGCATCGTCGGTCTCGGCGATCGCGCGTGTAGACGCCCGGGCACACCGGCCGGCGCAGCCGCCTCGCCCCAGCCTCGTGATTCCGACCAGCCGGTAGCCACGCCGCCGGACACCGGCGCCTCGAGCGGCCCGCCGCTGTCGCCCGACGCAGGTGTCCACCGCCGCTCTGGAAGCCGCGCGCAGACCATGGTGGTCGGATCGAAGTCGAGCCGTAGTCGCCGTGCAGGTCGAGTCGGGGACGACGTTCACTGTCGCCGCCCGGTAGCGTGTCCGTCCGCTGCCCGCCCGAATCTCGGTAGTGCCCCAGCCGCTGATGTCCGCCGTGCCCCGGCGTCCCAGAGCGCCCTCGTCCGTGCCGGCGATGCGGATCGGGGTCTGTGTCGAAGGCGCGTGTGAGCACGAGGTAGCCGACGTCGAAGCGGGGAACCCCATCGCCCTGAAGTCGCCGTCGTAGCTCGATCCTGACAGCGCGACGCCGCGACGCCGATGCTCGGCGCCCTGGCTGTGCGTCGATGAGCGTTGTACGGCCCAAGAACCACGTCGACGTCGTTCGGGTCGATCCTGCGCGGTGCCGTCGCCGCCTCGGATCGCCTCCGGGAGTCGCAGGTCGGGACAAGCCGAAGTGCAATCGGGATCGGTGTCGAAGACGGCAGTGGCCCGCGGTGATCACGATCCGCGAGGTGATCAGCGATCCACCGCAGAATCTGTCGCTGCTGCGCAGTTGCCCCCCGCGCTGGGGTCGAGGACCGACGCGCCGCCTGCCTACGGGTAGTCTGAGATCGACGCCTGGAGCCGCCGACGATCCGGGGCTGACGGTAGCCTGCGCTCTGCGCGGCGCGCGTCGCCGGAACGCTAGCGACGCGACGCCACGAGTACGGGCAGTGAGCGAGGAGAGCCAGCCTCCTCCGCATGACCGCCGTATTGAACCGGCTGGGCCGAGAAGGTGCGTACGGTCGGCTAGCCGATCGCGACCATGCGCTCGATCGGCAGCGTGGCGCCGCTCGGCGATCTCCGCCGGGACCTTGACCTCGAACTTCATGTCCCGCAGCGAGTCGCGCAGCTTCGGCAGCGTGATCATCTTCATGTACTTGCAGAAGGCCATCCGGTTGGCCTCGATCAGGCTTCGCCTGCGGCGCCGCCTGCTGCAGCGGGTAGAGCATCCCGTTCTCGGTGGCGACGATGTACTCGCCGTCCGGGGTGCTCCTCGACGTAGTTGAGCATCCCGCCGGTGGAGAGCATGTGGACGCCCTCCGGCGTCGACGTCGCCGGCGGCGACGTACTCCATCGCCTGGGTCGACGCAGCCGCACTCGGGGTGGATCAGGAACTCGGCGCTCGGGGTGCTCGGCGCGGACGCGTCTTGATGTCGTCGGGCCGGATGCCCGGCGTGGACGTGGCACTCGCCGTCCCAGACGTGGAAGCGGGCGCAGCGCTCGGGTCCTCGCTGATCCCGGTCTCGCGCTCGACGAAGGCGCCGAGCCACATGTCGGGGCCGAAGAGGATCTCGGTGTCGGGCCGTGCTCGCGCAGGATGTGCTCGACGACCTGCGACCGCGTTCGAGGAGGTGCAGCAGTAGTCGGTCTCGGCCTTCACCTCGGCCGAGGTGTTGACGTACATGACGACGACCGCGCCGGGGTGCTCGGCCTTCCAGGCGCGCAGCTGGTCGGCGTTGATCGAGTCGGCGAGCGAGCAGCCGGCGTCGAGGTCGGGGATCAGCACGGTCTTCTCGGGCGAGAGGATCGAGGCCGTCTCGGCCATGAAGTGGACGCCGCAGAAGGCGATCACCGTCGGCGTCGGTCGCGGCCGCCTGGCGCGAGAGGCCGAGCGAGTCGCCGACGAAGTCGGCGACGTCCTGCACCTCGGGCACCTGGTAGTTGTGGGCGAGGATGACGGCGTCGCCGCTCGGCGGCGAGCGCGCGGACCTCGTCGCTCAGGGTCGCGATCTCCTCCGTCGCTCAGCTCGGCGGGAGCTCGTTGATCGGTCGGAAGCTCCTGCATGGCGAGCCGCTCCTTGACGTTGGATGTTCGCCTGGCCCATGGTGCCGCTTGAGATCGCATGTCCTGAGACCAGTGGCGAATGAACTGACCGCAGATTAGCACAGGCCTACTCTGGGCTTCATGCCCGAGCTACCTGAGGTCGAGATCACCGCGCGCCGGCTTGACGCACGGCGCTCGCGGGCGCCGAGGTCGAGTCGGCGCTGGCCGCCGGCGATGGACGACGCTGAAGACCTTCGAGCCGCCGCCTGGATGCGCTGGCCGGCGCGCGGATCGACGGCGTCCGGCGGGTCGGCAAGATGCTCGCGGTCGAGTTCGCCTCAGCGGACGGCGCGGCCCGCTCACCCTGCTGATCCACCTGATGTCGGCCGGGCGGCTGCAGCGTCTTCGACAAGCGGGCCTCGCTGCAAAGACCGCGCTCGCGGATCCTGGTCCGGCTCGCGGACGGGCGCGAGCTGCGGCTGCGCGAGTTCGGCACCAAGCAGTCGGCCTGGGCGAAGCTGCTGCCGACGCGATGCGGTCGCCGAGGACGAGATGGTCGCGACGCTCGGCCCGGACGCCTGGCCGGCGCCGCCGCTCGAGGAGCTTCGCCGAGGCGGTCGACCAGCCGCGGCACCTCCATCCCGCTGCTCCGCCACCAGCGCGACATCGCCGGCATCGGCCGCTCCTGGGTCGACGAGATCCTCTGGGAGGCGCGGCTCTCGCCCTTCAAGCAAGGGCTCGAGCTGAGCGACGAGGAGGTCGAGCGGCTCCACGACGCCCTGCACGTCGCTCGGCGACGCGATCGACCACTACGAGGAGGTCGATCGGCGACGAGATCCCCGACAAGATGCCGATGCCGCTGCAGGTCCACCGCCGCGAGGGCGAGCCCTGCCCGCGCTGCGGCACGACGATCGAGGCCGTCTTCTTCGCCGAGCACCAGATGAACTACTGCCCCGAAGGAGCAGACCGAGGGTCGCGTCCTGGGGCGACCGGCGTCTCCTCGCGGCTTCTGAAGTAGCCAGCGGCCGGTGACGCGCCGACGAGGGCGCGGCCGATCGCCAGCGGGTGGCCGAGTCAGCGTCTCCGACCCTCCCGGTCAGGGTGGTGGGGTCGCGGGCGATGCCCGGGCCGGCGCAGGACGGTGAGCTGGTCGAAGTAGATCCGCTCGCAGCAGAGGAGTCGGCCTCCTCATCAAAGACGAAGAAGGCCAGGGATCGGCAGCTCATACTCCCGCCCGGTGGGCGGCAGGCTGCGGAGCGGGCCCCTGTGGGCGCCGCGGATGATCGCCTCGACCATCACGCCGTCGTCGGTGTGATGGAGAGCGCGCAGCTCGCTGCGCTGGTCCGGAAAGGCGCGCCGGCTGTCCTCGAAATAGCCCGAGACCTCTCCTCGGTCCCGTCGTAGACGTCGCCGGTGGCGACTGCAGCTTCGTAGCGAGGGTGGTCGAACGTGTCGAGGGTCGCATCGAACTCGTGGCGGTTAGCAATACGTAACTGAACGAAGTACA
>ERZ1370068.10294-contig-9005_pt1 | contig 38380 bp, 74 predicted proteins | sample MGYA00561227_ERZ1370068 | MGnify/ENA primary metagenome ERZ1370068 (study PRJEB38410, sample SAMEA6850437) | metagenome | study: Metagenomic assessment of the ecological functions of the soil: analysis of the soil microbiota associated with the...
TCAATTTTATACTTTGTTTCAGTTACGTATTGCTATTCCAAATGCTCTCGCAAGACATAGAAGTTACCTGCTCGATGATCTGGAGCATTTAATGCGAGACGAGTGCGAGGCTGGAAACCGATGAGCTACATCTTCCTGTTATGGGCTGCTCGCGACGCAGTAGAATCGAGCATGGCGGTTCTTATAGTTCCTGGCAATACAACCACATTTTGATCTGGTCGCGAGCGTGGACCACATGGGTCTAGAGTCGCCTTCCCACCGAGATGTATTTGCGTAGCCCAATTTCTTACGCGCGCTGTTAGAGCGCTCTGTTCCCGATCAAAGCCGTAGCGCACCGTTCTTCTCAACGCTTGGCTGAACGGATTTCAGGGTTGCACGTCGCGAAGCACCGCATGAGGTTTGAGATCCGACATGTCGCAACCGCGAACAGAACGAAGCTTTCCGAGCGGATTGGGTGCGTACCGGTCGCCAGCGTTGACTAGCCTCCAGGGGCAAATCTCGTGGTGATATCGTCGTTTTAAGGGGTCGTGCCTAGAGTATTGGCTCATTCAGCAGAGCTCAGGGAATGAGAGGGCAAAAATATGATCGCCAGAAAAACTATTACGCCGTCAAAAGCGATTTCGTCATGGCGGCTTCGGATCGTTTTACCGTGAGGGGACTGAGCGACGCGCTTCGCCCACCTCAGCGTCTGCAGCAGCGGCAGGAGCAACGAGACGACGATCATGCCGCGCAAGAGCTGTGGAGGAGTAGCCTGGCTTTTGAGTCTCATCATTTCAAAAATCAAAAGAAGCATTTGAGACAGCCTCGAAAGATTCGACACCAACAGCTGCTATAAAGAAAAGTTCGACCCAAAGCTATTCACGCGTACCGAGATCAGTAGGGACCGCCATGACAGTTCGCATTGCCCAGTTCGTGCACGCCACCCACGATGTGGTGGACGAAAGTTTCTGCGGGAATTTCCTGAAGTCGAGGCGGTCAAGGCCGATAGCTATCGAAGCCCTGTCCGATGCGCTCGCCGGGCGCGGAAATCTTCCATGCTACTACAATCTGCCTTTACGCCGGAGTTCGCGAGAGCTGGTGCGCGACAAGGGTCGTGCGCTGAAGTGGATCAGATTCACGACCGTAGGCATCGACGTCGCGCTGAGTGCGGACTGCCCGACGGCGTCCGAGTCACGAATTCCGGCGATGTGAGCCAGCGTGTGCTGGCCGGGCACGCCATCGCCCTGATGCTGGGCGTGATGCGGGGATTCCGTAGATTCGAGCCGCTGCGTGCGCGGCATGATTATGCGCGGCAGAGCTTGCCCCGCTACATGGTCGCGCCCGATGGCGCGCGCATGGTGATCCTCGGCATGGGCCGCATCGGTCAGGACATCGCGCGCAAGGCCCAAGGCATTCGACATGGAGGTGATCTGCGTCACCCGCGTCCACTCCCGCCGTGCCCGAGATCGACCGCGTGGTGCCCCGGGAAAAGGTGGACGAGGTGCTTCCCACCGCCGACGCGGTAATGATCGCGATGCCGCTCGACGCCGGCACTCAAGGATTTTTAAGCGCGGCAAGAATCGCGCTCATGAGAAGACGGCTATCTAGTAAATATCTCCCGCGGCGAAGGTGGTGGACGAAGCCGCTCTGGCCCACGCCCTCGCCGGAGGCCGCATCATGGGAGCGGGGCTCGACGCTTTCGCCAGAGAACCGTTGCCCGCGGACAGCCCGCTCTGGGATCTTCCCAACGTGCTGATGACGCCCCATGTCGGCGGTAACGGCGGGCGCAGATTGTGGCGGCGGATGAGCGAACTTGTGCGCGACAACACGCGTCGCTATCTTTCGGGTGCGCCGCTCAAACTACGTAGTCAGAACACCCGATGGGACGCTCAAGGTTTTGAAAACTCGCAGGCTGGCAACTCATAGCGGGTGAATCTGAGGTCGAGTTTTATGCGAAGACAAAACCACTCGCTACGACGTTGCCGAACACCTGCGAACCCCGGAAGAAATGGCGGCATATCTTGAGGCTTGCCTCGATGAGGCGAAGGAGATGCCGCCTTTATAGCAAGCTCTCGTGCGATATTGCACGCGCCGCGGCGTACCAGGTCGCGCGTGACCCGGCCTATCTCGGAGAGTCTACAAGCGCTCCGGTGAGCGTAGCCCGGACTTTGATACCATTCTAGTTAAACGCGCTCGGTTTAAGATTGCACGCTGAGGCGGCTGAGAGGTAATTAAGAGTCGTGCCGGAGCGTTGCACTGCCTGGCGTGGGAATGGAAAGGGGAAACGAAAACATGATCGACGAAAGCTATAACGCAATCAAAAGCGATTTCATCATGGCGCTGCGGATCACTTTACCGTGAGGGACTAAGCGACGCGTTTGCTCATCTCAGCACTGCGCAGCAGACAGGGGGCGATGAGATGATGTTCATGCCGCGCAAGAGATCCGGCTATAGTCAAAAGCGAGTGAATTGTTTTTGTCGACTTCGACAAACCCGTGCCGCAGTCTTGCTTGCACCAGGCGATCTACAAAGCCCGTCCCGATGTCAAAGCGGTCTTTCACTTCCACTCGCCGGCGGTGGTTCTGCTGAGCGTCGTCGGCCAAACCATTCGGCCGATGCACAACTACGGCGCGATTTTCTACGAAGGCGTGCCGCTCTATACCGGAACGGGGCAAGGTCGAGATCGCCGGCGCGGGCCGAAATGGCCAAGTTGCTCGGCAACGCCGGGCGCTGATGCTGCGCGGCACACGGCGCTAGTCGTCGGACAGTCGATTCGTGAAGTTTGCATCTTGGCGCTTTTCTTAGAGGAGTCGGCGCGGCTGCAAACCGAAGCGATAAAACTGGGTACGCCGATGTTTATGGAGCGTGACGAAGCCGAGAAGATCGCCAAGCGAACCTTCAAACCGACCTCCGTCGAACGTGCTTCGGACCATTTTGTCGCGAAATACGCCGATTGATTTTTGTTTCAGCTTGGCCGCGTCGCGCCCCACCGACAGTGGACCGCGACAGATGATTCGCGTTTAGCTGCGAGAAGAACCCTTCGACAGGCTCAGGGTGAGCGGTCAAGCACAAGCCGTTCGAGGCTCTCGAACCTGACGAAACGTTCGCTGTTACACCGCGCTAAATAGGGTTAATAGTCGGGGCGAAAGTAGGTTGGGCAGGTTGAGCTTTGCCTGACGGTTTAGTCCGGTCTCCGTGGAGGCATTAAAGGAGTTTAGAGGAACTCTCATGCCTTCACTCGATCAAGCAAGCATAGCCGATTTGTCCACAGGTTTTCGGGCGTGCTGCTGCGTCCCGATAGAATCCGGATGCGACGATGCCCGAAAAATTCACAATGGCATGATCGACCGCAAGCCTGCGCTGATTGCGTTGTCTGGGTACCGCCGACATCGTCGACGCCGTGAAATTCGCCCGTACGCACAGCCTTGAGCTCGCTGTCCGCGGCGGCGGTCACAACGTCGCCGGCAGAGGCTGTATGCGACGGCGGGTCTGATGCTCGATCTACTCGCTCGCGAAAGGCATCGACGTCGGATCCCGTCCGGGCGCACGCGCCCGCGCCCAGGGCGGCGTCACGTGGCGCGAATTCAACCGCGAGACGCAGGCGCATGGGCTGGCGACGACCGGCGGCGTGGTCTCCACGACCGGCATTGCGGGTTTGACGCTCGGCGGCGGCGTCCGGGCTGGCTCATGGCCAAGCACGGGCTCGCCGATGGACAACCTGCTCTCGGCAGAGGTGATCACGGCTTCGGGCGACGTCCTGCGAGCGAGCGAAGGACGAAAACGCGCGATCTGTTCTGGGCGTCTGCGAGGCGGGCGGCGGCAACTTCGGCGTCGTGTCGTGGTTCGAGTACCGCCTGCATCCGGTGGGCCCGGTCACGAGCGGGCTCGTCGCCTACTCCTTCGATGGCGCTCGCGACGTGCTGAGACTTTTTCAGGCAGGTTACGTCCAGCTCCGCCCGACGACTCTCACGGTCTTTGGCGCGCCTCGCTGCACGCGCCCGGACGGTGCTTCAGATCGCGCGTCCTCATCGTATGCCACTGCGGCACGCTCGGCCCGAGGCCGAGGCTGCGCTGCAACCGATCAAAAGTTCGGCATCGCCGCATCATGGATACGATTGGCCCCGCCACCTACGAGGCTACGAACATGATGCTGGACGCTGGTTTCCGCGCGGTGCGCTCAACTACTGGAAATCGAGCTTCGTGATGGACCTGAGCGATCAGGCGATCGACACGCATGGTCGCTCGTTTCGCCGCAGTGCCCATCGCCGATGAGCGGCCGATGGTGCTGGAGCACATCCACGGCGCGGCGACGCGCGTTGGGGTCAGCGATACGGCGTTCCCGCACCGGCGACGGCTACCAACTCGTCTGGTCGTCTCCGAGTGGCTCGAACCCAGCCGACAACGCGCGGAACTATTGCGTGGGCGCGGGAATCGTATGATGCCATGCGGCCTCACTTCGCGTCAGGGCGCTACGTGAATTATCTGGGAGATGACGATGGCGACGACGCCGTCGCGGCGGCCTATGGCCCAGAACTATCAGCGCCTACAGGACATTGAAAGCAAAGTATGATCCGACGAACCTGTTTCAGCTGAACCAAAACATTCGTCCCTGACCTCAGGACTAAATAAGGAGACTGCTCTGCCGAGATGTTCCCACTGCCAGCATGACAATCCCGCCGGTGTGAAGTTCTGCGGCGAGTGCGGGGCGCGGCTTGAGATCCGCATGCGCCTGCCTGCGGCGGTGGCAAATCCTCCCGGCAACAAATTCTGCGGCCAGTGCGGCGCGTCGCTCGTCGAAGCAATCGCTTCGACGGAAATTCACATCACCTGAAATCTATCACCCAAGCATCTCGCCGAAAAGATTCTCACCTCGAAAGCGCGTCGAAGGCGAGCGCAAGCAGAGTGACGGTGCTCTTCGCTGATATGAAGGGCTCGATGGAGCTGCTCGCCGACCGCGATCGCGAGGAGGCGCGCAAACTGCTCGATCCGGTGCTCGAGCACATGATGGAAGCGGTGCACCGCTACGAGGGATACAGTCAGCCAATTTCATGGGCGACGGCATCATGGCGCTCTTCGGCGCGCCGCTGGCCCATGAAGATCACGCCGTGCGCGCCTGCTACGCGGCGCTCAGGATGCAGGAGTCGGTGAATCGCTATGCTGACGGAGTGTCGGCGGACGGAGGGTGTGCCGATTCAAATCCGGAGTGGGTTTGAATTCCGGCGAAGTCGTGGTCGGCGCCATCGGGAACGACTTGAAGATGGACTATACGGCGGTCGGCCAGACGGTGCACTTGGCTTCGCGCATGGAACAGATGGCGACGCCGGGATCGGTCTTGATGACGCCGAGCGCTCTGCGTTTAGCCGAGGGCTATGTGCAGGTGAAGTCGCTCGGTCCGGTCAGCGTCAAGGGATTAACTGAGCCGGTGGAAGTTTATGAGGTTACCGGAGTTGGCGCCGCGCGCTCTCGGCTGCAAGCGGCAGCCGCGCGGCGGACTCACTCGCTTCGTCGGACGCGATGCTGAAACCGAGCAGCTTCGCAAAAGCGCTTGAACAAGCACGCTCAGACCATGGTCAGGTGGTCGGTGTAGTAGGGAACCGGTCTTGGTAAGTCACGGCTGTTCTTCAGTTCACTCGTTCACATCGGACGCAGGATGGCGGATCCTCGAAAGCGGGTCGAGTTTCATATGGAAAAGCCACGCTCCTATTTGCCGATCATCGATCTCGCTCAAGGCCTACTTTAAGATTCAGGATCGCGACGATCACGCGCGAGAATTCGCGAGAGGTCACCGGCAAGCTGCTCACCTTGGATAAATCTCTGGAGTCCACGCTACCGGCCTTCCTGGCACTCTTAGATGTGCCGCCGTTGATGACCCCATGTGGCAGGCACTCGATCCTGCCCAACGCCGCCAGCAGACTCTTGGCGCCGTCAAGCGGCTGCTGCTTCGAGAGAGTCGAGGTCAGCCTCTGATCCTGCTATTCGAGGATCTGCACTGGATCGACTCGGAGACCCAGACGATGCTGGAGAGCTTGGTTGAAAGTCTGCCGACGACGCAGCTTCTCCTCCTGGTCAACTATCGTCCGGAATACCAGCATGGTTGGGCCAACAAGACTTACTACAGCCAACTGCGGCTTGATCCCGCTTGCCGCCTGAGAGCGCGGGGAGATGCGAATTCAGTTCTGGGCAATGACCACGGGCTTCAATCCCTCAAGCAGCTTTTGATCGAACGAACGAGGGCAACCCTTTCTTCCTGGAAGAAAGCGTTCGGACCCTGGTGGAGACAAAAGTTCTGGCGGGTGAAGCGAGGGAATTATCATCTGGAGAAAAGGTCGAGAGCACCCAGGTGCCGGCTGACGGTCTCAAGCCGTGCTGGCCGCGCCGCATTGACCGGCTGCCGCCTGAGGAAAAGCAAGCTCCTACAATCAGCCGCGGTCATCGGGCAAGGATATTCCCTTCTCCCTCCTGCAGGCCGTCACTGAATTATCTGACGAGGAACTCCGTCGCGGCCTTACCCACCTCCAGGCGGCGGAGTTCCTTTACGAGACGAGTCTGTTTCCTGATCTGGAATACACTTTCAAGCACGCGCTCACCCACGAAGTGGCGTACGGAAGCCTTCTCCACGAGCGCCAGGCGCGCTTACATGCGCGGATCGTGGAAGCCATCGAGACGCTATATCCTAATCGGCTGATCGAGCAGGTCGAGCGGCGTCGCGCATCACGCAGCGCGGGGGAGGTATGGGAAAGGCCGTGACCTATCTCCGGCAGGCCGGCGCCAAGGCCGACGCCCGCTCGGCGACTCGAGAAGCGGCATCGTACTTCGAGCAAGCGCTGACCGCCCTAGAGCATCTGCCGAGACTCGCGAGACGCGTAGAGCAGGCCATCGACCTACACTTCAACCTGCCGTAGTCCGCTGGTGGCGCTCGGGGAACGCGAGAGGGTTCTGAACACCTGCGCGCAGCCGAAGCCCTGGCAAATGCTCTAGGAGATGAACGCCGGTTGGCGCGGGTTAATGTGTTCATAGCGAGACTGCTCTCGGCGCAGGAGTGAGCATGAACAAGCCGTCACGGCCTGCGAACGGTGCAATACGCAGATGGCCAGAACCTGGACGATTACGGTCTGGAGGTTGTGGCAACTAATATTCTGGGATTGGCTTACATACTTACTTGGGCGAATTATCCTAAAGCACGTCGAGGCGCTGAGGCGCAACTTGGTGCCCCTTGACAGCCCAGTGGTTCGTGAGCGCTTCGGTTGCGATCACCTCCCTTCGCGAACTCGCGGACCTCGCTAGCCTTAGCTCTGGCTGAGCGCGGGGAGTTCATCGAAGCCATCGCCCGATGCACGGAGGCGATCCACATAGTGGAGGCGGTCGGCCATCCCTTACAGCGTTACCGTGGCGTATCGAGGGATGGGTCTATCTGCACCTCACAGGCGGGGGGATCTTCACCAGGCAACTCTACGCTCGATCACGCCCTGGAGGTCTGTCAGGGAGTGGACAGCCCGCCTCTCTTTCACACAGTGAGTTCCACTCTAGGCTACGCCTATGCGCTCTCTGGGCGCTGCTGCTGAGGGCAATTCCCCTCCTGGAGGAGGCCGTCGAGCGCCGCGTCATGACCTCGACCATGAGGGCCAATCGCTGCGGACCATCTGGCTGAGCGAAGCGTATCTGCTGGCCGGGCGGAAGCGGATGCCCGTGCCGCCGCACAGCGCGCCCTGGGTCTCGCCCGTCAGCACAAGAGAGAGGACACGAGGCGTACACTCTTCGGCTCCTCGGCGAGATCGCGGCGCGCGAGATCCCCTTGATATCGGGAAGGCGGAAGACCGCTATCGCCAAGCTCTCGCCCTCGCTGAAGCACTCGGCATGCGCCCGCTCGTGGCGCATTGCCACGTTGGTCTGGGCAAACTGTACCGGCGAACCGGTAATCTACGAACAAGCGAAGGGCATCTCACCTACGGCGATCGCAATGATGCGGGAGATGGAGATGGGAATCGTGGCTGGAGGAGGCGGAGGCGAGTTGAAGGAATTGGGTTGATGCAGCTGCCCGAAGTGTCAAGCTGAGAATCGTGCGAGGCCGCCGTTTCTGCGCGGAGTGCGGCGCGTCGTTGAACACTCGCTTGTCGCTTCCTGCGCGTTTTCAAACGAAGACGGAGAAGAGTTTTGTGGAGGTGCGGGCGACCGTTCTCGCTTCTCCTCAGCAAAGTTGCCACGAAGTTTTCGTCTCCCGGAATCTACACCCTGAGCATCTCGCCGAAAAGATCCTCACTTCCAAAAGCGCGCTCGAAGGCGAGCGCAAGCAGGTCACGGTGCTGTTCGCCGACATGAAGGGCTCGATGGAGCTGCTCGCCGACCGCGATCCTGAGGAAGCGCGCAAACTGCTCGACCCGGTGATCGAGCACATGATGGAAGCGGTGCATCGATACGAGGGCACGGTCAGTCAATTCGATGGGCGACGGCATCATGGCGCTCTTCGGCGCGCCGCTGGCGCATGAGGATCACGCGGTGCGCGCCTGCTACGCGGCGCTCCGAATGCAGGAGTCGGTGAATCGATATGCTGACAGGAGTGCGGCGGACCGAGGGTATGCCGATTCAAATTCAGTGTGGGTTTGAATTCCGGTGAAGTAGTGGTCGGTGCCATCGGAAACGATCTTCAAGATGGATTACACGGCGATCGGCCAGACCGTGCATTTGGCTGCGCGCATGGAGCAGATGGCGATGCCGGGATCGGTCTTGCTGACGCGCAGATACCCTTCGATTGGCCGAAGGCTACGTGCAGGTAAAGTCCTCGGTCCGGTGAACGTGAAAGGTCTGAACGAACCGATCGGAAGTTTATGAGATTACCGGCGCTGGGTCCGGTACGTTCTCGGCTGCAAGCCGCGGCCGCGCGCGCGGACTTACTCGCTTTGTCGGGCGCGACCGCTGAATTCGACACGCCTCTGCCAAGCACTGGACCAAGCGCAGAGCCGGCCACGGCCAGGTGGTCGCCCTTGTCGGAGAACCAGGCGTCGGCAAGTCCCGTCTGTTCTGGGAGTTCACTCATTCGCGCCGCACCGTTGACTGGCTTATCGTCGAAAGCGGCTCGGTGTCTTACGGCAAAGCTACTGCCTACCTGCCCATCACCGACCTGCTCAAGGCGTACTTCAAGATCGAGGACCGTGACGATCAGTCGCGAAGATACGCGAGAAGGTTACCGGCAAGCTGCTAACGTTAGATAAGTCTCTAGAGCCTGCGCTGCCCGCGTTCCTTGCACTCTTGGATGTCGACGGTTGAGGACGATGCAGTGGCAGAACTCGATCCTCCCCAACGCCGTCAGCAGACCTTAGACGCGGTGAAGCGTCTCTTGCTTCGCGAGAGTCAGGTCCAGCCTCTGTGCTTGTCTTCGAAGATCTGCACTGGATCGATTCAGAGACCCAGGCGGTACTGGACGGCCTGATTGGAAAGCCTGCCGACCGCACGTATGCTATTGCTCGTAAACTACCGTCCCGAGTACCAGCATGGTTGGGGGAGCAAGACCTACTACTCGCAAATTCGCATCGACCCGCTAACGCGCGGAGAGCGCGATGGAGATTCTCAGCGCTCTGCTAGGAGGCGATCAAGCGCTCCAGCCGCTTAAGGATCTGTTAATTGCAAGAACCGGAAGGAACTCCGTTTCTACCTGGAAGAATGCGTTCGAACATTGGTCGAGATAAACGCCCTGGTCGGAGACGCGGGGAAGTTATCGGCTTGCCAAACCGATCGAGAGTTTCAAGTTCCCGCCTCGGTGCAGGCGGTGCTCGCCGCCCGCATCGACCGGCTCTCCCTCGAAGCGAAACAATTGCTTCAATCTGCATCGGTCATCGGCAAGGATTTCCCGTTTGCTCTTGCTCCATGCCATCGCCGGATCTATCGGAAGAAGAATCTCCGACGCGAACTCGGTCAGCTGCAGGCGGCGGAGTTTCTTTACGAGATCCGCATGTTTCCCGATCTCGAATACACTTTCAAGCACGCCCTCACGCACGAAGTCGCTTATCAATCCCCGCTTCGCGCGAGCCGCCAGAACTGCCACGAGTGCATCGCGTTGCGACTCGAGCAGCGGTTCCCCAATGTTGTCGAGCACCAACCTCAACTCTGGCGCATCATTACACAGAAGCAGGCCTCGGCGCTCAGGGCCGTCCCTTTCTGGCAGCGAGCTGGTGGAGGTGAGCCAACGAGCGCTGCACATGCTGAGGCCGTCAGCTATCTCAACAAGGGACTTGATTGCTCGAGGCGCTCCCAGATACCACTGAGTCTCTGACGCACGGGAACTCTCCATACCACTCTCCTGGGTAGGACTCTGAAGGACGTCAGGGCTATCGGGTATCCGGAAGTGGAGAAATCCTACGCCGAGCGCGGGAACTGTGTCGGCAGATAGAAAGGCGCCGCAGCTTTCTCGACCCTCCTTGGATTGTCGATCTATTTTGCCTCCCGTGCGGAGTTACAGACAGCCCACGAACTCGGGGGAGCAGCTTCTCGATATGGCCCAAGGGGCGTACAGGACCCTGTGCTGCTCGTAGAGGCCCACCATGTTCTGGGTGTTACCTATTTCTGATGGGCGAGTTCGTTCCCGCTCGCAAGCATCTCGAACGAGCGATTGCCAACTATGATCCTCAACGACACCGCTCCCATATTAAGCTCTTTGGCCAGGACGAAGGGGCGGTTTGTCCCTGCCGTGCGGCCGTCGCCTTTGGTATCTCCGGTTATCCCGGACCAGGCACTCACACGGGGCAGCGAGGCGCTCACACTGGCCCAGCAGTTGTCTCATCCTGCGAGCCTAGCCTATGTCCGTTACTGGCTAGCCTTCTCTATCATCAACTCCGGGGCGCAGAAAACCCAGCAGTGGACGAATACATCGATTGCCCTCTCGACTGAACAAGGCTTTGGGTACTGGCCTCCACAAGAGATGATCTTGCAAGGTTGGGTGCTCACCGAGGAAGGAAGGGTGAAAGAGGGGATTGCCCGATTGCGCCAGGGCTCGCTTGGTCTACAAGCCGCGGGAACGGAGATAACACGCGCATACTGGCTGGGCCTGCTGGCAAATGGGTACAAAGAGCGGGCAGCTCGGGGAGGGAATTGGTGATTGTGGACGAAGCGCTCGCGGCGGTAGATAAAACGGAAGGGCGTTGGGCGGAGGCAGAGTTGTACCTGCTCGTGCCGAGAGCTGCTAGCTCGGCAAGCTGCCTCCGACGTACAGCAAGCGGAAAACTGCTTTCATCAGTCCCTGGCTGTGGCCCGCCGCCAGCAGGCGAAATCGCTGGAGCTGCGCGCGGCGACAGCTTGGAGCCGGCTCTGGCGCAATCAGAGGAAGAAATCAGAAGCACGCCAGCTACTGACCGAGCTCTATAGCTGGTTTACCGAGGGTTTGATACAACCGACCTGAAAAGGCCAAGGTAGTGCTTGACGAACTCTCATGAACGGCAAAGGAAGAAGAAGAATGCGGGCGTTAAGATGGGTGGTTGTTGGCAAGTTTGCTAAACGTTTTCTTGGGCTCGAGCGCCGTCTGCCCAGATCACCAGAATCAAAGTCGGCTATTCCTCGATCGGCGTGGGCCAATCGCTCGTGTGGGTTGCCAAAGAGGCCGGGCTCTTCAAAGAGAACGGGCTCGACGTGCAGCTTATTTTTATCGGCAGCTCGAGTATCCTGACTCAAGCCGTGATCGCCGGCGACGTGCCGATCGCGATCATGTCCGGCACGGCGGCGATCGGCTCGCAACTGGCGGGATCGGACGTTGTCATGGCTGCGAGCACAAAAAAGATCCAGCCCAGGCGTTTCTGGTCACCGCGAAAGGAATTTCACAACCCGCGCAGCTCAAGGGGAAAAGACTGGCGGTGAGCCGGCTCGGCGCATCTTCGGATTTTATCCTCAGGTTGATTCTCAAAAAGATCGGCTTGGTGCCGGACAAAGACGTGGCGATTATCCAGATCGGCTCTTCGCCGGTCAGAATGGCCGCCTTGGTCCAACGGCGCTCGCCGATGGCACGGCGCTGACCTTCGAAGAGATGATGGTCGCCAAGAAAATGGGTTTTAACGTGATGTTGAACCTCGTGGAGTTGGGTGTCGAATCGCTGAACAGCGACGTCGTGACGACGCGAAAGTTTATGCGGGAGTCGCGGGAAACCGTCCAACGGTTCATCAAGGGCATGATCAAAGGAGTGAGTTTCTTCGCCGCCAATAAGAAATTTTCCATGGATGTTATTGCCCGCTACACCAAGAGCAACGGACACGGAAAAGATCGAATATGGCTATGACTATCGCGGCAAAAACTTTTCTCAGGAAGCCTTACCCGCCGATCAAGGGAATCCAACTCGCCCTCGAAGAAATCGGCGAAAGAACTCCCGCGGCGAAGACAGCGAGTCCGAGCAGTTTATCGATCATCTCTATCGTAAAGGAGCTCGATCAGAGCGGCTTTATCGATGCGCTTTACAAATAGGAATCGGAGAAGAGTCTATGCGGCTTGCGGTCAGATTCACCAGCGTCATTCCGGCTAGCTGCTTGCGCCAGTGGTAGCTTCGATTGCCGCGCGCGGCGTCGGCGCCCCAGAAAGCGACCTTCACTTACGGCGGCTTGAATGAACGCAGCGGTGTGCTGTTCGTCGCGCGCGATGCGGGTATTTTTCAGAAGCATGGGATTGGATCGCGACGATCGTCAATGTGCGCAATGCGCAGGTCGGCATGTCGGCGCTCGCCGGCGGTGAGACTCAGTTCCACGTCGGGTCGGCTACGGGTACCTCTATCGGCGCCATGGCCGGCGGTCTCGATCTCGCTTTTATCGCGGGGCTGATCAATAAGCTCGACGGCGCGTTTGTCGTCAATTCGAGCATTCGTTCTCCGGCGGATCTCAAGGGCAAACGGATCGGTATTCAGAGCATCGGCGGCGGTGTTTGGATGTTTACCATGCTCGCCTTCGATCACTGGGGGCTCGATCCCGATCGCGATAAGATTCAGTTTCGCATCCTGGGCGACCAGTCGGTGCAGGCCCAGGCGATCGCTCAGAACGTTATCGACGGCGGATATCTAAGCTACTCTTACGGCGCGCAGTTGGAGCGCCAGGGATATCGAATCATGGCCGACCTGATAAAGATGGGCATTCCCGTATCAGGGCCTGGGCGTCATGGCGAAGCGCAGCTGATCGACAAAACTCCCGAACTACCGGAGCGAGCGCTGCGGGCGCTGGTGGAGACGATCACTTTCGTCAACAATCCGGCCAATAAAAACGTCGTGGTGAAATCCCTGATGAAAGAGCTCCGGCTGACGAAAGTCGAAGATGCCCAGGCCGGTTATGAAATGATGCGGGTGCTTTTTGAAAAGCGCATCTATCCAATGTTGACGGTTTGCGCAACGTCATTCGCCTCCTCGGTCGCACCAGCGAGCCGATCCGCAAGCTCAAAGTCGAGGACATTATCGACGACCGGGTGGTGCGGAAGTTGGAAAAGAAGGGCTCTTCTAGGCAGGCTGCTGAAAAAGACCCATATGCCGAATGCCCTGAGCATTGTCGAAGGGTGCACTCGATCGATTGCGCGTCAACGTACAAGAGTACGCCTCCAGCCTGCTCTGAGCGCAGTCAAGGATCGATTTTCGCGCGCCTCGCCTCTGGATCTTTCTGAGCAGCCCGGAAGAGGCTTTTGCTAGCCTCCTAGGAATGGAGTGATGGAATAATGGAGTAATGGAGTGATGCGTTAAGACCCAGCATTCCAAGACTCCAGTACTCCATTACTCCAACCGTCTCGACCTTGACGCTCGATGCGCTCGTGGTGGTAGCACCTGCCGTAGATTCAAAGTATGTAAACCACGCGTTCCAAAGGAGGAAAAGTTTATGGCTGGCAACGGCAGTGATGCGGGATTTGAAGTGTTAATTTCTTCTGACTCCCACGTGATGGAGCCGTCAGAGATTCTCGCCGAGCGAGCGCCCCAATCTTTCAAAGATCAAGTACCGCGCTTTCGAAGTTGGAAGTCGGCAGCAGTTTTCAAACTCATCCCGGCGGATCGGATCCAACGCACCGAATCAAAGAGATGGAAACCGACGGTCTAAGCGCCGAAGTGCTCTTCCCGACGTATCTGCTGCCCCACTTCGCTATGGACGATGGTAAGCTCCAGGCAGTCTGTTTCCGCGCCTACAACGATTGGCTGATCGAGTATTGCAACGTGTCGCCGAAGCGCTTGATCGGGATCGCCAGCGATCTCCGTCTACGATATCGATGAAGCGGTAAAGGAACTCGAGCGCTGCGCCAAGGCCGGCATAAAGGGCTCGATCATCTGGCAGGCGCCGCACCCGGATTTGCCGTTTCACTCGGAACACTACAACAAGTTCTGGGCGGCGTCGCAGGATTTAGAAATTCCCGTGCATTTGCACATTCTGACCGGTCATGGTTACCACAAGGAGATCCGTGTTCGGGAATAAACGGACCGGAGTTGAGGCCTATCGAGGCAGCGTCAACCTGAAGCTTAAAGGAAATCATCGACGCATATTTCGAATTGATCTTTTACGGCGTGTTCGAGCGCTATCCCAAGCTAAGATTCTGTCGGCGTCGAGAATGAAATCGGCTGGATGCCCTTCATGCTGCAGCAATGGGATTACTATTACAATCGCTTCAAGAAGGTGAATCCGCTGCCGATCACCAAGAATCCCAGCGAGTATTTCAAGAATCAGATCTTTGGAACGTTTTTTCAGAGACACGGTCGCGGGACACAATTTTGAGCATTGGGGACAGGATAATTGCATGTGGTCCAACGACTATCCGCACGGCAATTCGACCTGGCCGGATTCGAAAAAATTTATCGACCGCGACCTCGGCCACTTGCCGGCCGATATTCGCAAGAAGCTGGTCTATACCAACGTGAAAAGTCTCTACGACATCGATATTCCGCATCCGGTGCCAGTAGGAGCGCGGTTCGGTCGGGTGACCCGATTGGCGCGCTGGCGGACGAGACAAAGTCTGACAGCGCGCCATTTTTTAGGCTATTATCGCGGAAGATATAGCTACACCACGAAGGACAATGAAGTTCACGAAGGTTTAATCTCAACTGATCCGAACCCTTCGTGTCCTCCGCGTGCTTCGTGGTTAAACACAGTTCTGGAGGTTTTATGCCCGCACGCTACGGTTCCGATCTGGTCGTCGATCTGCTGAAAATACTCGGCATCGAATATGTCGCGCTCAATCCAGGCTCGAGCTTTCGCGGCATTCACGATTCTCTGGTCAATTACGAGAGCGGCCGCACGCCGAATCCCGAAATGATTCTCTGCTGCCACGAAGAGATCGCCGTGGCGGTGGCGCACGGCTACGCCAAGGCGACGGGCAAGATCGATGGCCGGCGATCGTGCACAACGTCGTCGGCCTGCAGCACGCCTCGATGGCGATCTACAACGCCTGGTGCGATCGCACGCCGGTGATGGTCATGGGCGGCACCGGGCCGATGAACTCCGCCAAGCGCCGTCCCTGGATCGACTGGATTCACACGGCGCAGGTGCAGGGCAATCTGGTGCGCGACTTCGTCAAGTGGGACGACCAGCCGGTGCGGCGTCGAGGCGATTCCGTCTTCGATCGATGCGCGGCTATCGCGATCGCCATGAGCGATCCGGGCGGGCCGGTTTATCTTTGCTTCGATGTCAGCCGATCAGGAGGCGCGCGATCGAAAAGAAATTCCGCTGCCCGATCCGACACGCTTTCGCCCGCAGCGCCGCTGCAGGCGGAGTCACGATGCGATCAAAGAAGCGGCGCAGTTATTGTCGATCGGCGCAGAATCCGGTGATCCTCGCCGATTATGTCGGGCGCGAACAACGACGCGGTGCTGAGCCTGGTTGCAGCTCTGCCGATCTGCTGTCGATTCCGGTCATCGATCTCGGCGCGCGCTCGAATTTCCCCAACACCCACGCGCTCAATCTCACCGGCAGAGAATCGCGAGCTGATCGCCAATGCCGACGTGATCATGGGTCTCGACGTGACCGATCTTTACGGCGCGCTGGTGCGCACGGATCCCAACGACGCACGCGAACAGTGCCGGCGACCAAACCCGGCTGCAAAGTGATCAACGTGACGCTGGCAAAGATATCGCGGTGCGCGGCTGGACCAGCGACTTTCAAGAGCTGGCGCCGGTGGATTTGCCGATCGTCGCCAATACCAGAGTTTTCCTCCCGGCGCTCGACCGAAGAGATCAAAGCAGCAGGGAAAGTTTTCCAAGAGCGTCGTCGATGACCGGCGCAAGGCGCTGGCGGCGCAGCACGAAGAGATTCATGCGCGCTGGCAAGCCGATCCTCAAGCAGCGCTGGGACGAGCGGCCGATCGCGCCGCCGCGCTTGGCCTACGAAGTTTGGGAAGCGATCAAGAAAGAAGATTGGCTGCTGGTTGCCGGCGCTTTTCGCGGCTGGCCGCAGCCGTCTGTGGACTTGGGACAAGCCCGGGCTTGTTTCTCGGCGGCTACGGCGGCGGCGGTTTGGGCTATGGTCCCGCGCGCATCGGTCGGCGCGTCGCTGCCCTACCGCGGCACCGGCAAGATCTGCGTCAACCTGCAGCGCGACGGCGAGATGCTTTACACGCCGAGCGCCATGTGGACGCGCGGCCAATACCGGCGTGCCATTGTTGACGGTAATGACCAACAATCGCGTTTATTATAACGACGTGGAGCACCAGGAAAAGGTCGCGATCCACCGCGGCCGGCCGGTGGAGAACAAACTCGTCGGTATGGAAATGGCCAAGCCGCCGGTCGACTTTGCCAACCTGGCCCGCTCCTTCAGTCTTCACGGCGAGGGCCGATCACCGAACCGGAGCAGATTCGTCCGGCGGTGGAACGGGCGATCAAGGTCATCAAAGAAGAAAAGCGACCGGCCTTGGTCGATGTGTACGATGCAACACGTCTAACCGACGGGTTTTCCTTTGTTGACAGCAGCTCACAGCGGCAGTAATTTTTGCGCAGTCCAAAATCTCGCCGGCGGAGGAACTCTGCCCATGATTCTCTCCCGTATCGTTCTCCCAAGCATCATCGTCGTAGTTCTCGTGTTTTCGTTCTCCGTCGGACGAGCGGCGGACCAAGCGATCGGGCGGTTGTGTCGACGCTCCCGGCAAAGAATTGCTGATGAGCAAATGTTTTCAGTGCCATGGCGAAAAAATGTGGAAGGACTTGAAGCAGGACCGGCGCAAGTGGGAAGGCGTGCTTTACCGGATGGTCGGCCGAGGTGCCCTATGGACCGAAGACGAAATCAACACCATGGCGGTTTACCTCGCGACAGGTTTTGGGCCGCAAAGTGAAAAGGCGGCGGGAACCAAATGAGAGAAGAAAATAAACCACAAGGAACGCAAAGAACACAAAACGGATGTGGGGCGACCGGCGGTCGCCCTAGGGTTCTAAAAGGAGGCTGAGATGAGAGAACTGGTTGCAAGCTATCTGTCCAAAACGATCTCGCGGCGAGGATTTCTCAAGGGACTGACCAAAGCCGGTGTTTCTCTAGCGGCAGCCGAGTCGGTGCTAAAATCTCTGACGCCTCTTGTCCAAGCTTCAGGAGCACGACGCACTGCGCCCGAAGGCGTCAAACTTTTTCAGGGAACCGGGGGCGGCTTTCGCCGAGCAGCTTATTGCGTCGGGCGTCAAGTACGTGTTCGGCAACTCCGCCAGCTCCGATGCGAATTTTTACGAAGCCTTGGTCGACCGGCCGCAGCTCAAATATATATTAACGCCGCACGAAGGGCCGGGAGCGGCGATGGCCGCTGGTTACGTCAAGGCGTCGGGCGAGCCGTCGCTTGTGATGCAGGCCGGATTTGTCGGGCTGGCCAACGCGATGGGCCAGATGTTCAACGCTTTCAAAGAGCAGACGCCGATCGTCTATTACTCCTATCGCTCGGATACGACGCGCCGATCGGGGCGAGACGGTTTCGAAGAAGTCGCCAACCAGGAGCAGGTGGTTCAACCGTTGACTAAATACACCTGGTTGGCGCGCCGGGCCGACATGATCCCTGAGACTGTGCGCCGCGCTTTTAAAGCCGCATGGACGCCGCCGTACGGACCGACCTACGCTTCCTGGCACACCGATTTCATCGATGAAAATATCTCGCACCGAGATCATCAGCCACGAAAAGATCGACCCGCGCATGCGCATACGGCCCAATCCTAAAGAAGTCGAGCGTGCTGCTAAACTTTTGGTCGAGGCGAAGAGCCCGCTGATGATCGTCGGCGATGAGCTGTACAACGCCAAGGCCGTCGACAAGGCGGTCAAGCTCGCCGAGCTGATCGGCATGCCCGTCACACAGGTCCGGCAAGTTTTCTGCAATTTCCCAGAGAGTCACAATCTCTGGGTGGGTACCATTGCTGGGCGAGGAGTCGAGTCGCTCACTTTTCCGAAGGACGTAGACGTCGTCATCAACGTCGGCAACAAACTTCAGCACGGCAGCCCGGCGCCGATCGTGCCGCGCAGTGTTAAGTTCATCGATTTGAGAAACGATAGCTGGAGCATGGGAAACGTCATCACGACCGAGGCTCCTTTAGTCGCCGACGTTGGCTACGGGTTGGATGACTTGATCGCGGCGGTGCAAGGCATCATGACGGCAATGATCAAAGCGAAGGCGCAGGAACGCGCCGAGGAAGTGCGCAAGTTTACCGAGCAAGCCAAAACGCTGCGGGCGCAGATCGTCAAGAATCCGGACTGGAATGAACGCCCGTTGCTCGCTGACAGGCTCACCTATGAAGTCGCCCAGTTCGCCGACAAAGACGCCATCATTGTGCACGAAGCCGGATCGATCGGCTTGCATAGCTTTACTTCAATCCCCTCGGTGGGCGGGAACTGTTCTTCTACTATGGCGCGCATCTCGGCGCCGGCGTCGGCACCGCGGCCGGAGTCAAGCTCGCGCGTCCCAACCAGCAGGTTATTTGCCTAGTTGGCGACGGCTCGTTCATCTTCGGTCCGACGGCGCTCTGGAATATGGCGCGTCAGGAGCTGCCGGTGATCACGATCGTGTACAATAACCACGCCTACTCAGGACCGCACAGCCGAGCTGTCGAGCATGTCGCCGAGCGGACGCATGGTGCAGACGGGACAGTTCGTGCATGACTATTTAGGCAATCCCGACATGAACATGGTGCATATCGCCAAGGATTCGGCGTCGAAGGCGAGGCGGCCGAATCACCCGGGCAGCTCAAAGAGGCGCTGGTGCGCGCGCGCAGAGGCAACACAGGACGGCAAACCCTATCTGATCGACGCGCAGGTACGGCGCACGGGCGTGGGATGGGCAGAGAATCCCTGGACGCCGCCGATCCGCATCGCGCAGATGCGCACGCGCAAAGGTGTGAGCTGAATCAAGGTCATCAAAGTGGAAAAACGACCAGCATTGGTTGATGCGTATGCGCAGGTGATGTGATGATGGTTCCAGTGGTTCCAAATGTTCCAATTGTTTGATTCGAGAAAATTCCATGTTGCGTTTTAAATTCGCCTTGACGGTTGCTCCAGTAATTTTGCTTTTCGCAATCACCGGTGCGGGCCACGCGCAAAACAAGCCGCTCAGAAAATTCGCGTCGGCGTGCCTTCCGTCGGCATGGGCAACATCATCATCTTCGTTACCAAAGAAGGTAAGCTGTTCGAGAAGTACGGGCTCGATGCCGAGGTCATCACGGTCATGGGCTCGGGGATTGGCTCGAAAGCGCTGATCAGCGGCAATTTGGACATCATTCCCATCGCCACGCCGACCGTCATCGCGGCCAATCTCGCCGGCGCCGACATGGCGATCTTGGCGCACACGATGCCCGCCGTGGTTCACGCCTTGATGGTGCGGCCCGATATTAAAAGACCGGAGGATTTGAAAGGCAAGAAGATCGGGGTCTCCAGCTTGGGATCGTTGACGGATTTTTGGTTCGCTCGATCGCGAAAAGAAAGGGCTCAACCCGGATCGCGACATAACTCTCATCACCACCGGCGGCAGCGATACCGAGCGGGTCATGTCGCTCAAGGCCGGCGCGGTCGAGGCGGCGGCGGTGTCTCATCCCGGCTACGGATTGGCGCGGAAAGATGGGATTCAGCATGCTGTGGGATTCCGCCAAAGAGCTCGATTATCCATGGATGGAAATCACCACGCGCCGGGCGGCGATCAAGAGCGACCGGGAACTGATCACGAACTACATGAAGGCGCACCTGGAAGGCATCGCGCTGTTCAAAACCAACCGCGATTTCGGCATCAAAGTCATCAAAAAGTACCATGAAAACGACCTGATGATGAGTTGGTTGAGTGAATCTTACGACATCTTTTCAAAAATGTTTCTGCCGACGCCGTATCCCAATCATCCGGGGATGAAAATCAGCTTCGAATACGTCGCGATGACGCGCAGCGACGTCTGGAGTCACAAAGCCCGAGGAATTTGCCGATCCGAGAGTTTCGTCGCGAGCTCGGCTAAAACGGCTTTATCGAAGTCATTGTATGGGAAATAGCACTGACAGCCGTGTGTTTCAGCGGACCGGGTGACCGAGCGGTATCCTTCACGGGCAGAATCTTACACTGGACCTTTTGCCGCAGCTCATCGAGCGTATAGCAAGACTGCCCTTGCCTCGTCTACGATCAATGCTGCGATAGACGAACTCCACGCCGTCAATAGATCTTCGGTTTCCCGGCAGATCAATCACAGCTCCCGTGGCCTTCGCGAAAACGCGGCCTGGATTTTCGGTCTAAACTTCTTGCCGTCGCCAAAGGTCACGACCATCTCGCGGATCTCGATCGGCGCATCTCTGACTTCGATTCGCAATTCCCGGCAATGGTCCGATCATTCCGTTTGACGTCGATTCGATCGGATTCGTTGTCGAAATTCGACCTCTTGCTCACCATAATAGCTGCCAGCGACCGCCTTTTAGAGCGCGCCGGAAACACCGGCGCAGAGCAGTACCTGACAATCGAAAGTATCGCGAACATGAATGACCGCTCATACGACCTCCCATAGCGCCACAATGAGTTATTCTCAGCCTCTCTATGCCTCACGTACCTACGAACCAATGTGCTGATTCCGCGCTAATAATCCCTGACTCGCCGTACTGGTGAAGCCTAAGTCAAACGCATCGATGAGAGACCATTTTAATTATACTCGGCTTCATGATGTTTGGGCTATTACTTTTCCTCAAGGCAAAACGATAGTAGTTCTCAGGTTCCGATAAGATTGAAGACAGCAATTCTTGAAGGCCAGCTGACTTGTCCGGTAATTTCTACCGGTAGATCGCCTCTAAGTTCCCTCCGCGGCTTTCGCTCAAGATTTTCTAACTCGGGCGAGATTTGGGGCACTTATGCCTGGTATGACGGTTGCTCTACTCTTGTTCCAGAGGAGGACAACATTATGAGAACCATTGCAACGATACTATTGTTGGGAAGTTTAGCTCTGACCGGTTGTGAATTTGCTGCGGGAGCTGCTACCGGCGCTTTGGCTACCGGCGCCGGCTATGAAATCAATGCGAAGCGGCAGATGGACCGGCTTGAAGATGATTATCGTCATGAGCGAATTAGCCGCCCGCGAATATGAACGCCGTAAAGATCAGATAGAGCGCGGCTCGATTATTTACTAATATTCTAAGTCGAACTTCTGATCGGCTATTGTTCCAGGCGCCGTCTAACGCGATCTCGCGACGGGCGGCGCCTGGAAATGCGCTTTACAGAAGCCAGCGCGTTTTTCGCCGCTTCCGTGCATCCACCGCACATATCAAAACACAAATCTGTCAGTGGCTGGCGTCAAGGCTGAAAAAACGAAGACGGCACCAAAAGAACTTGCTCATAGTTTTCTAGCTTAAACTTCTTTTTCCTGTTTTAAAGGCACAGAGCATTGTGGCCTTTTAAGAGCTTGCACCTGGGGTGGGACAGGGCCTGTGCCGAAGGATTCGGCAATGCTTTGCTTACGGTCCGGGCCGTGGTCGAGATGGATTTTCATGAGAAGCGGATGCTCGCTGCCGCAATCATTGCAAAGAACGTACACTTCGTATGCCGGCATGATGCGCTCTTTATCGCCAATCTGGTTTAAGCTGTGAAGTGCTCTCTTGTGCACTTCTCTCGCTATCCGCCTCTTCTCTAAAACATCCGGGCTATTCTACTTTCTAAAGATTAACAAAGAAAATTGTAATCTAACAGATTATTGAAGCAATATATAAAACCGGGCCCCGAAACAGAAGGAGGAGCGTTTTTCGACACCGGCAGCATAATAGTTCGGCCTAAGATCACTTCATGGTAAATACTTGGTTACAATCACAGACATGAAACGCTCTGGCGTCGCCGACCTTCCTCTCCATGGCGGCCGCGTGCCCTGATGGCTTGCCGAACGAATGACCCAACTGGGCACGGCTATCACCGAAGCCGTCGTCAGGATTATGGCGCCTCGGCTTTTCTCTCGCGGCTGAGCGATCCCTTCTGGTTCCAGGCGTTGGGCGCGGTGATGGGAATGGATTGGCATTCTTCGGGCATTACCACGTCAGTCATGGGAGCCCTCAAGCGCGGGCTAACACCGCGAGCAAATGAGCTTGGCATTTATATCTGCGGCGGCCGCGGCAGGTTTTCGCGCAACACGCCGCAGGAATTGCGCTCGATCGCCGAGGATCGAGGATTCGACGGCGAAGCCCTGGTCCGCAACAGCCGCCTCACGGCGCGCATCGACAACAATGCGATCGCCGATGGATTTTCAGATCTACCTCCATAGTTTCATTGTGACTTCCGGACGGCGAGTGGGCCGTCGTGCAGCAGGGTTTGAACGATCGGAGCGGCATGGCGCGTCGGTACCACTGGCACTCCGCCGCCGTGCGCGATTTCGTCGCCGAGCCGCACAGCGCCATCGTCGGCGAGAATCAGGGCACGATTATGAACCTCGTGGATGCTCAAGCCAAGCCCGCGCAAACTGCGTTGCTCGACATCGCGCGCGAAAATCCAGACCCGACTTTAAGGCGGCGCGCGCGCACTCGCTGCTGCCGCGTCATCACGAAGTACGTGCGGAGAACATCGATCTCAAGCGTCTCGGCGCGCGTGCTAGCCGTCGCGTACGAAAGGGATCTGCGCCAGTTCGCCGAACTTCTGCTCTTGGAGAAGCTCGGTCCACGCACTCTTCAGTCGCTCGCCTTAATTGCCGAAGTTGTCCATGGCGCACCGAGCCGTTTCACCGATCCCGCGCGCTTTTCATTCGCGCACGGCGGCAAGGATGGTCATCCATTTCCGGTCCCGTTGAAGACCTATGACGAATCCCTTAACTGCCTCAGAACGTCACTCGAGCTAGCCAAGCTCGGCGACAAAGACAAACTCGAGGGCTTTCACCGCCTCGAACGATTTCGTCCGGACCATCGAAACCGCCTCCAACCCGAAGCCGACTTCGATGCGGTCATTGCCCACGAAAAAGCGATCTCTCCCTCGCTCGACGCAGCCGTTCCGTCTTTGACGATAAGCCCCGACAGCTGTCACTTCTCTGATTTCAGGACGGAGGAGAGTTCGCTCAGGACAAACTCCGGCGCAGGGAGCCATGAACCGAACTGTCACAAAGGTTGGCGGTCGGTGACTTCACTTGCGAGACACAACGCTTCCGAACATCAAGCCGATCAGCGAACGGTAATAAATAAAACGCCGGCGACCATGAGCACTGCGCCGAGAATGATGCGCAAATTTACCGTCTCGATTTTGCGCAGGAAGATCGCACTGAAGAAAACGGTGAAAAGCGGCGTCGTGTTGAGCAGCGGTATGATCACGGACAGCTGACCGCGGCCGAGCGCGATGAAGTTCGCCACCTGCGCGAGCGTTGCCAATGAAGCCGCGCCGACAGAAGAAAACCAGGCTGCGCCCCGGTAGGAGGAATTGGGCGGTTCGTTTGGTGGTGAATGCGAACAGCGGCAGCAAGATCAGCGACACAGTAGTCACCACCGCCACGGCGACGAATGGATCGGGGATAATTTTCAACCCTTGCTTGCGCAGGCTTTGTGAGACCGCCGAGATGAGGCCGGCGCTGATCGGCAGGAGCGCGTCGACCAAGCGCCATTTCGCATCGCCTTGCTGCCTTCCCGAGGATCACCCAAAGGCTGCCGACAATCAGAACCGTGCCGAGGAAGACCCACCAACCAGGCTGTTCGTGGAAGATGGTAATTGCGATGGCGGTCGCGAAGAGCGGCTCGCTGCCGCGCAGCGGCCCGGCGCGGGCGACGCCGATACGCGTGATGCCCTCGTAAAAAGCGCGCGCGCAAAAAGCGGTTGCATGGAGCCGCTGATCAAATAGTAGATCATTGCCGGCGAGCGGAGAAAATCGAGCGAGGTCGTGGTGATCAAATAGCTCCACATGCAGGTGATCGACACCGTATAACTCACTAACATGGCGGCGAAGATATTCGACTGGCGCAAACCGAAGCGGACCAAGATAGAATCTCCCGCCCAACCCATGGCGGAACCGATGGCGATAATTTCAGCGGACAGCGGCGTCAAGTGTCGTCTCGTTTGCGGAAGTGTCAGATAAGCCGAGTGCGCGGGCATTTTGCAAATGTGCGGCGGGAGAAAGAGCCAAATGCTGCAAACTGGATCGACATGGCTTGCGCTCTCGGCAAATACTGGCCTAAGATCGACTTCGCCGGGAACAGAAATTCTTCAGTCGAGGAGGAATATGGAAAAGCAAGCGAAGGTCGTGCAGCTAAAGACTCAACTGGTGAAAGAGGGGCACACGCGCGAGTTGCTCGCGGAAACCGATCTGATGACCTTGAGGATCCATTGCTATGCGCCGGGGATCGGCGAAAACGCGCTGCATTCGCACACCAAGGAAGATCATATGTTCCTGGTACTGCAGGGGACGGCGCAGTTCACCACCGGACGCGACGGCAAGATGGTCGTCACGGCGGGAAAAAATCAGGCGGTGGTGCTCCCGGCTGGTTGTTACTATCAGTTCTGCAACTCGGGCAGCGATCCACTCGTGATGGCGCGCGTCGGCGCGGGGTCGGACAAGGCCGATCAACGAATCAACCCCGACGGATCGGCGATTCCAGGAAGAACCCATGAGCAGGGCGCGGCGAAACCAGTTTTGATCGAAGGAGCTTTCTTTGAATAGCGTCAATGGTTCGGGCCATCGTGCGGCTTACCGCAGAGACGCTGAGAACCCTGAGACGGTTGTTATCAACGGGCTAACCGAGAAGATTATCGGGGCAGCGATAGTGGTTCATAAAACCCTCGGACCCGGCTTCTGGAATCGGCTTATGAAGAATGTTCGGCGTACGAGCTTTCCCTTGCCAACATTTTCTTCGAATGTCAGCTGGCACTGCCGGTAAGCGACAAGTCACTTCAGCTCGACTGCGGATATCGACTCGATTCTTAATTGAAAAGACCGTGATTTTGGAACTGAAAGCGGTGGAGACGTTACAACCGATTCACGAGGGCTCAACTTTTGACCTATCTGAAACTAGGTGGATGGCCGATCGGTTTGCTGATCAACTTCAACGTGCCTATTCTCAAGAAGGGAATCAGGCGACTGGTAAATAATTTTTAGTAACCTCTGCGAACTCAGCGTCTCTGTGGTGAAACTCCTAACAGGAAATCGCAAGTCATCGGAACCCTTTGAATAGAGGAGGGACAAGCCCGCGCTCGTGGGGGAGCACGGGCTTGTCGGAGAGCTTCCCTACGGGAAGTGGCGGAACTGCTTAGGCAATGTCTCTCATGTGCGTGAAAGTGTACTGCAGCTTTCTAATCTCGGCGTTGAACCAACGTTGACGTCGGCGATGGCGCGTCAGGTGCGGTTTGAGAAGCGACTGCGGGTACATCTTGGCGCCGCATTTCTCACACTTGACGGCTTCAAAGTCACTCCGAGCCAACGATATTATTTTTCGATTCCTCTTGTGAACCTGGCCGCATGATCTTCCTCCTCGGCTGTTGCGGCTTGAAGGAGCAAGTGACATGCCAGCCTTCCTAAACCCCTTTGATCATGGATTTCTGAATCTTTTTGCGCGGTAAATAGGATGGGCGGCTGGCTATTGGTTTGACGTAGATGTCAGGGACGTGTCACGGGTGACAGCGGACAATCCAGCAATCAACAATTACTGGCACGTCATCGGCGCAGAAGAGCGGAAATTTCAATACCCAGCAGGCTCAACTGTGCCAATTGCGCCAGGTGATTTTCTCGCGCCGGCGCGGGCGAGTTTGGAAGAGTTGGCGACGAGGGGCGTAAAAGTTTTCAAGCCACCCGGCAAGGCGAAAATTCGGCGGCAGTGCTGCCCAATAAATTATCGAAGTCTTGCGAGCTCAGACCAGAGCAGGTTTGACGCGCAGCGGTTTGATGTGCGCTGGCATGTGCGGTGCGCGCGCCGGATAGTCGATCCGGATAACGGCCCGTGGGCAAGGCGACGACGTGCGGTCCTGCTCGGCATACTTACAGGTCCAGACCGGCAAAGGCGTCGAGGCGGAGTAAATGAGTCGATCGATTGATCTTTCTACCTCCGGTTCGATACCAATCCGACGTTCACTCGTTATCGCACGCCGACGACTCTTCGCACCGCATCGATAATATGCTCTTTAGCCGGGTACAAACTGCGCCTCCAACGCCGGGCTCGCGGGCACAGGCGCGAACGGCGCCGCGATCGCGCAATATCGGACTGTCGAGATAATAGAAAGCTTCCTGTTGAATGCGCGCGACGATTTCGGCGCCGATGCCGCCTCTGCTCGACAGCTTCGTGCGCGACGATCAGCCGGCTGGTTTTCTTACCGAGTCGACAATTGGTGCCTCGTCGAGTGGCGAGATGCTGCGCGGATCGATTACTTCGGCGGAAATTCCTTCATTCGCTAACTCTTCGGCCGCGGCGAGCGCCAGTGCGAACATGCTCGACAGAGCGACTATCGTCACGTGATCGCCTTGCCGCAGAACCTTGGCTTTTCCAATCGGGACGATCTGATCGCTATCGGGAACTTGCCCTTTCGACCAATAGAGACCGCGGTGCTCGATGAAGACCACTGGGTTGTCGTCGCGAATAGCTGATCTTCAGCAATCCTTTTGGCGTCGGCGGGATTGGACGGCATGACGACTTTCAGACCGGGAACGTGTGCGAGCCAGGCTTCGAGGCTTTGCGAGTGGTGCGCGCCCATGGCGCCGCTGATGCCGCACTGGACGCGGACGGTTAGAGGATTTTCAGCTGACCGCCGGACATGTAATGCAGCTTCGCGGCATGATTGACCAACTGATCCATCGCCAGGGTAGATGAAGTCGATGAACATGATCTCGACAACGGGTCTGAAGCCCCGCCGTTGCCGCGCCGACAGCGAGACCCATGACCGTGGCTTCGCTGATCGGCGTGTTGACCATCCGATTCGCGCCAAGCTCTTCAGCGAGTCCTTTAGTGACGCCGAAAGGGCCGCCGAGGGCGACGTCTTCGCCGAAAACGTAGACGGACGAATCGCGGCGCATTTCCTCTGCGAGACCGGCGCGGATGGCCTCAAGATAGGTTTGTTCAGGCATTGCGAATAAGAATTTCGGAAGGGCGCAGCATGCTACGCCTCTACAATTCGCACGTTATGTCGATCTGCGTAGACTTGATCGTCGCTGTCGTTTGTTGTGGGCCAGGCAGATGACAGCGCGAATTCGGCGGCTTTCTCGACAAGCTCGCGCGTGCTTCGCTTTCGATCGATGCCAAGTTGTTTGTCTGTAACTATCTTTCTTGCTTTCTAGCGCACGGGCGACACGCGCGATGGGATCCTTTTTTCCATTCGGCGAGCTGCGACAACTCGCGATATTTTGCCGGGTCGCCTTCGTAGTGGCCGCGCATGCGGTGCGTCAAGCATTCGACGAAAATCGGTCCTTTGCCGTGCGCGGCACTTGGCTCGACAGCCTTTGTCATCGCTTCGCGCACAGCGAAGAGGTCGTTGCCATCGACGGTGCTGGCGGAATTCCGTAGGTCTTCGCATGCTGCGCCAAGACGTTCAATTTTCGTGTGCGCCGACAGCGGCGTGAACTCGGCGTAGCCGTTGTTCTCACAGACGAAGATGACCGGTAACTTCCAGAGGCTGGCGATGTTAAGCGACTCGTGGAAACGGCCCGGACTTGACCGGCGCCGTCGCCGAAAAACCACGGCAACTTGATGTTTCTTCCGTTCTTTGGCCGCAAAGGCTGCGCCTAAGGCAAGCGGAATCGTGCCGCCGACGACGCCGGTGGCGGTGATGAAGCCGGTTTCTTTGGCGACGATATGCATCGAGCCGCCTTTGCCACCGCAATAGCCGGTGGCACGGCCGGCGATTTCGGCCATGAGCTTGTTGATATCGGCGCCCTTGGCGATGGCATGGCCGTGCGAGCGATGACCGCCGAAGACATAATCGTCATTCTCCAGCAAGCTGCAGACACCGACCGCGACGGCTTCTTGGCCGATGCCCAAATGCAGCAAGACCGACGATCTGACGCTCGGCGTAAAGCGCCGAGGCTTTTTCCTCGAAGGCGCGAATGAGCCACATGCGGCGCAGCAAGCGCGGTAAGATCAGGAAGAGTCTTTTTGGCCATGACGGAGTATCGTATTCAAGACGAAACCGCAACGGTCGACTTAGAGCTGCAGATCGAGTTGTGCGTCACGAAAAGGAGAACCAATCGAAGAAAGATTTCTCGCGGCGCCTGCCTAGCATTGCGAGGGCTCAAATGACACGCAGGGAGCTGACATAGCACGCATTCTAAAATAGACAAACCTTGGAACTCGAAACTACCGTCATGCCAGCGCAGCTTTGACCGCGTCCATGATGCGCGACTCCGAGGGCCGATATGGGCTTCGAGCGGCGGGCTGTAGGCGTACGGGCACGTCTAACGTCGAGACGCGGCGGATGGGCGCCTTCAGTTTGTCGAAGCCGCTCTCGGCGATGCGCGCGGCGATCTCGGCGGCGACGCCGCAGCTCTGATGGGTTTCGTCGGCGATGACAACGCGATGGGTCTTTTCGATCGAGGAGAGAATCGTTGCCAAATCGAAGGGCACGAGCGTCCGCGGATCGACGACTTCGACTTCGATGCCTTCTTTGGCGAGTTTCTCGGCGGCCTGAAGACCGACTTGCACGGTATAGGACGAGTCGCGACCAATGTGACGTGGCTGCCTTTGCGTTTCACATCGGCAACACCGAACGGTATCGGCTTGTCGTTGTCCGGAATTTCACCGCGAATATCCAACAGCCTGGTGTGATCGACGAAGATGGTCGGGTTATCGCTGGCGACGGCGGTCTTGAGCAAACCTTTTACGTCGCGCGGCGAGGAGGAATGACGATCTCCAAACCGGGAACATTCCACAGCATGGCCTGCGGACTGCCGGAGTGTTGCGCCGCGCCGCCGCCGCGCAGGCCGTGAAATAGATGGAACACCACCGGCACGCGCGGTCTGACCGCCGGACATGGAAAAAGCGTTGGCCGCTTCGTTGGCGACTTGCGGCCAGGCTTCATAGATAAAACTGCCGGTGCTGAGATCGACGACCGGCCTTAAGCCTGCCATCGCCGCGCCGGTGGCGAGACCGCAAAAGCCAAGCTCGGAGATCGGCGGCGAGATCATGCGCTCGGCGTATTTATTTTTGAGATTTTGGTAGACGTGGCGGTGCGGGCTCAGACTCAAAACGTCCCGTTGATCAGATGGACTCTCTCGTCCGCCGCCATGATCTCTTCCAGCGCCTCGAATTTGGCTTCGTAATAGGCAAGCTCTTTCATAATCAGCTCTGCGCGAAGAAGTCTTTTTCGGCTTCTTCCGGTTTTGGATAGGGACTGGTTGACGCGCAGAAGTCCACGGCAGCGGCGATCTCGGCCTTTTGACTCGGCGCTTCGATAGCGGCGATTTCATCGCGGCTCGCTTGTTCGGCCTCCGACCAATTCACGAATGAAAATCAGCAACGGGTCGCAGGAATGATACCACTTCGCGGGCTTTTCCGGCACGCTGCTGACATCCCAGGCGAGCGAAGTGTGGGTCGGCTGCGGCACGGTGGGCCAATTGGTTTCGCTGCCGGGAAAGCGAACCGTTTGTAGCTTCGATGAATTGAGGGCCTTCGCCGCCGCGGATTTTCTGCACCGCTGCGCTGATCGTCGCGTGCACAGGCCCGCATCCATGCCGTCGATCTGCTGCGCCGGGATTTTGTAGGCTTTCGGTAAATCCGTGAGCGGATACGCAGCCATGGAAGACGATTGCGCCGCAGCCACGGCGCGCGCCGGCGCCGTATTTACCGTTGTTCTCGCAGAGAAACAGCACCGGCAGTTTATAAAGCGATGCCAGATTGAAAGCTTCCGGCGCGGCGCCTTCTTCGAGCGAGCCGTCGCCGAACAGAGCAAACGGTGATGCGCCCGTTTTCTGCGCCTTCGACGCGTAGGCCGTGCCCGTCGACAGCGGAATGATGCCGGCGACGACCCCCGAGCTGTGCAGAAAGCCGAGCGACGGCGCGCACCGAATGAAACGAGCCGCCTTTCCCTTTGTTCAGCCCGTCGGCGCGGCCGAGAATTTCAGCAAAAAGTTTCTTCGGCTCGACGCCGCGGGGCGAGCAGATGGCCATGGTTTCTGTGCGTCGTGAAGAGATAGTCGTCGGCGCGCAGGCATGAGATCGCCGGCACGCCGGTGCCTTCTTGGCCAACGTAAAGATGATAGTGTCCGCCGAACACGCCTTTGTCGTGGAGCGGCACGAGACTCTCTTCGAAGTGGCGGATCACGAACATCCGCCGGCACAGATCCAACAAGCGCTTCACGCGGTAGTTTGGGTAACATATGGTTTGTGACTTATTGCAAAAGCCGTAGCCTTGTCAACGTCCGTCGCTCGATTGACAAGGCTTCGACGCCGGCGACTAAATGCCAAGTAAGAGAAGCGCATTCGGACGGAGGCAGTTCGCATGATTCCAAAACGGCTGGCCGTTAGTTATTTTCATGGCGAGTCTCTTCGTTTCGCCTTCAGCTCTCTTCGCCTCAATCCCGCGCGCTGAAAAAGGTCCAAGTCGGTGTGCCTGCGATCAGCATGGGGATATCATCATCTACTTTACCAAAGAGGCAAAAATTTTCGAGAAGTATGGTCTCGACGTCGATCCGGTCGCGGTGGCGGGCTCCGGCATCGCTTCAAAGGCGCTGATCTCGGGCAGCGTGCTGATCTCGCCGATCGCGACGCCGACGGTCATGACCGCGGTGCTCGCCGGCTCCGACATGGTGATCTTGGCGCACGCATGCCGGGCGTCATCCAATCGCTCATGGTGCGGCCGGAGATTAAACGCGACCGAAGACATCAAAGGGAAAACCATCGGCGTGACCACATTTCGGCTCGCTCACCGATTTTCTCGTCAAGATATCTCGCCCGACAGAAAGGGCTCAGCCCGGACAAAGATTTCGCGCTTCTGCAGATCGGTACCGACAGTGACCGCTTTGTGGCGCTGCAGCAGGGAGAATCCAGGGGCGACCTTGTCGCATCCGAATTATATTTTCGCGCAGCGCGCCGGCTTTCACGTGCTCTGGGATTTCTTCCGCGACGTCGACTATCCCTGGAGCGAGATCGCGACCACGCGCACCCAGATCAAGCAGGATCGCGATCTGGTCATGCGCTACATGCGCGCCCATATCGAAGGCATCGCCGTTTCAGGCAGGAGCCTGAGCTCGCGAAGAAGGTGATCAAGAAGATGCTGCGACTGGACGACGATTCGTTAGCGCAGGAGTCTTGGGAGCTATTCTGCCAAGCATCGCATTGCCGCGCCGTATCCAAACATCAAGGGCATGAAACGAGTTACGAGTACGTCGCGGCGACGCGACCGGACGTCTACAAACACAAGCCGGAAAGATTTTATCGACTCAAGCTTCGTCGAAGAGCTCGACAAGAGCGGATTCATCAAGAAACTGTACGAGAAATAATCTGCCGGCATGAAGGTTCGCATCGGAATAGCGCTCGGACAATGGCCGATTCAAGACCACTCCGCTGACGCCATTCTCGATCCTTATCGACTTCTTTGAAGCGCTCGGACGTCGATTCACTCTGCGATAGCGATCGCCTGGTTTCGTCCGCTCTCATTCTCGAGCCCGTTACTTTCTCGCCTACATCGCCGGCCATTTGCGCAAGATGAAGCTCGGCACGAGCACGCTGGTGCTGCCGACGCGCAATCCGGATCGTCCTCGCCAAAGAACTGGCCACACTGGACTTCGCTTCCGCAGGGCCGGTTATTTCCTGCTTTCGGCTTGGGCGGCGATGAATCGACGATTTGCTCGCCGTTGGCGTAAACTAAGAAAGCAGCGCGCGGCTCGCGCCGACGAGGCGATCCGTCTCATGCGGCGCCTGTGGACGGAAGAAAATGTCACGTTCGAAGGAAAATTTTATTCCGTGCAAAACGTCACGATTATGCCACGACCGTGGCAGAAAAACGGTCTGCCGATCTGGATCGGCGGGCGCAGCCAGCGGCGCTGCGCCGCACCGGGCGTTTAGGCGACGGCTGGCTAGTCTCTTTCGGTGTCGCCGGTGGAAGTCGAAGCAGGGATCAAAGCGATTCGAGAACACGCCGCGGCAGCTGCGACGTGGAATGTTCCGGAAGATCATTATGGGGTTTTGATCCCGTTTTACTTCGCGGCGAGCGCGGAAAAAGCTTTCGAGCTTGGCGGACGCGCAGTCTCGCTCGCGCGCCGATATGCGCGATGCCCGAATTCACCGCCTTTGGAAATTCCGATCAGGTGCGTGCAAAAGTCCAAGCCTATATCACCGCGGGTGCAACAAAATTCGTCATGCGCCCATGCGGACCGTTCGAAGCCTGGCGCGAGCAGATAGAAATGCTCGCGCGCGAGGTGATTCGGCCGCTGCAGACACCGGCTGAGTGAATACTCGCCAACATTTCACGGACCAATCGCCGGACATTAATGATGATTCCAAGTTATCCGCTGCTGGATGTAGTTGTCGGGCAAGCGAGTTCGCCTGGATTCCCGCTAAAAGCATGCGGGAATGACGGACCCCAAACGCACTGGTAGATTTCTTGGCAGGGCTCTCAGGCAGAGGTTGACTTGGTCACCAGCACTGCCGCGCCGTGAATCTTTCCAGCACGCAAGCGATTCAACGCTTCGTTCGCTTCTTCCAGCGGAAATGTTTCTATTTCGGTGCGCACGGGAATTTTGGGCGCTAGCGCCATGAACTCTTCGCCGTCGCGGCGGGTGAGATTGGCGACCGAGCAGATCGAGCGTTCTTCCCAGAGAATTGAGTACGGAAAAGACGGGATGTCGGTCATGCTGGGATGCCGCCGCAAACGACGGTACCGCCTTTGCCGACGGCTTTAAGAGCTTGCGGCACGAGGCCGCCTACCGGCGCAAAGATGATAGCCGCATCAAGCTTTTTGGCGGCAGGTCGTTCGGAGCCGCCGGCCCAAACCGCACCGAGATCGAGAGCGAATTTTTTGCTTCTTCGTCTGTGGGCCGGGTGAAAGCATAGATTTCCCGCTGTTGATACTTTGCCACTTGCGCGACGATGTGCGGCAGCGCCGAAGCCGTAAATGCCGAGCCGCTTGCCGTTCCCCGCTTTAACCAAACTTCGGTATCCGATCAGACCCGCGCACAAAAGCGGCGCGGCTTCCGCATCGCTATAGAAATCTGGGATCGGAAAACAGAAGCGTTGATCGGCGACAGCGTACGTTCGGCTATAGCCGCCGTCGAGCGTGTAGCCGGTGAATTTCGCCTGATCACACAGATTTTCCTGGCCTGCTCGGCAGAATGAGCAATTGCCGCAGGTCCAACCTAGCCACGGCACGCCGACGCGGTCGCCGATTTTAAAGCGAGTCACCGCGTCGCCCAAATCGGCGATGGTGCCGACGATTTCGTGGCCGGGCACAAGCGGCAATTTAGGCTGTGTCAACTTCGCCATCGACGACATGAAGATCCGTCCGGCACACCGCGCACGCGTGAACGTGGATCAAAACTTGGCCGGTGCCAGGCTTGGGTATTGGCAGATCCGCCAAGTGCAGAGGTCGGCCGGTTTTTTCAAAGACCATGGCCCGCATCACGCTTAAATGTTTATCGAAAGTGATTTCAGAAGCCAAATGGCGGAACGCGACAATGCGCCTTTCCTTGCCGAATTCGCCTCACGTGTTGTAGTGAGCGTCAATTTGCAGGTGCAAATCTCAAGCGTGATCAAAAGGAGCGGCCAAGTGAGATACATCGAATCGAATCTGTTGCCCGATGAGAAAATCATCTACAAGAGCTAGATTGCACTGGATCATCTTTTGGAAATCGTGCGCGCTGGTCATTCTTGGAGGCATTTTTGCTGCTCATTCAACCGATCATCGGCGGCGTTGTCATCTTGATCGGATTTGTTTGCTTTTACTTTCTTCGGCTGATCGATTACGCAACATCAGAGTTCGGCGTCACCAACAAGAGGGTGATTATCAAAGTCAGGTTTCTGCGCTGGAAAAACACTGGAGTTGTTGCCACGCCACGTGGAAGCGATATCGGTGGACCAAAGCGTCATGGGCAGGTTAGCGCAAATTACGGCCTCGTGACGCTCACGGGGACCGGCGGCGTGAGAGAAGTGTTTCATAATATTTCAAAGCCGCTGGAGTTTCGCCGGCAGATCCAAGGCTAGCGTCTTAAGGTTCTATCGACAGGTTGAATCAGTTGGACCCGATCGGCGCGGCGTCAATCCAAGTCGATATCTCTAATCGGCTTTGTGATGGGCTCTTCTTTGGCTTTCTTGAACAGCTCTTGAAATTTCGCTTCTAACACTTTCGACCGGTTCTTTTCCGCTTCGGCGATTTTCTGATATTTTTCATCGCGCCGGCCGGCTTCTTCATTGACCTGCTTTACCGCATCTTTCAACGCCACCGCCATTTGCGGTTTAACCGGCAATTATGGTCAGGACAACGCCGAGCACCGGATCGATTGTTAGTGCCGCATCGCAGCAGGGAGCAGCTAATTTGAATCTGTCGTTGATTGCTTTTCATCCATGGTAATTACCTCGCCTGGCAGTGTCGGCTCTTAGAGTTGTGAACCCGCATTCCAGACATGAGACGCAGAAATTTTGTTCACCCCCGCAACTCGATCTGCTCTCCATCCGGACTGCCGAAGACGACCCGACGCCAACCGTTTTCTCTAGGTTCGCGCGCGGCGGTATCGTGTGGGGCGCGGACCAATTTGACTCCATCCCTTTGAAGCTTTCCGATAGTCCTGGTAAAATCGTCGGTCTCAAGACAAAAGTGAAACCCGACATGGTCTCGCCGGGATGATGGGTCAATTCGAGCACCGTATCGCCCAGTTTTAGGTGGCACCCGCGCCGCCGCCGGCGACCTGCTTGGAAGTAGTGGCTAAAGCCGAAATGATGCTCGTAAAATTTTACCGAGCGATCTAGGTCTGACACGTGGATCGCGACATGATCGATGCGTTTGAACATAGCTGCTTCTCCAACTAAAAGGATAGGCTTTTCCCAGGTCAGTTTGCAAGCTTGGCTCGACGGTTGGGCAAATCATGCGCAGAGCGCCAAAAGCAGCGACGCGACAAATTGAGTCATGGATTATGCCTATTTTCGACGACTTGCATCGAGGACACGGTTTTTCCACCGCCGGATTACGCTGATCCGAGGCGGTTTGATCGCCATTGGCGGCGACCTTTCCGGTGAGCGCTTACTGGAAGCTTACCGGGTGGGTATTTTTCCGTGGTATTCGGAGGATCAGCCGCTGCTCTGGTGGTCGCCCGACCCGCGTTTTGTCCTCGAACTCGACAATTTTAAAATATCGCGCAGCTTGCAAAAGACGCGCTGCGAAGAGGAGTTTTTCACGTGACCTTCCGACCGGGGTGTTTGAGGATGTGATCGCGGCTTGCTCCCGTTTGTGGCCCGGGAAGGGCAAAGCGGCACTTGGATCACGCCGGAGATGCAGCAAGCTTTATATTCACTTGCACGGGCTGGGCTTTGCTCATTCGGTAGAATCCTGGTTCGAGGGTAAGAAGCTCGTCGGCGGGCTTTACGGCGGCGTGTCCTCGGGCAGGCGTTTTTCTCGGCGAGTCGATGTTTCACCGTAAAACCGACGCGTCGAAAGTGGCGCTGGCGATCTGGTGGGAGAGAAACTCTGGGTCTGGGGGGTTTCACTCTTGTCGACTCGCAGATGACGACGGATCTTATGTATCGGCTCTGGCGCCAGAGAAATTTCACGCGGCGGATTTTTTGAAAGAAACTGCAATCGGCGCTGCGCCATTCTGACCAAGCGCGCCAGCAAGTTGGCGCGGAAGGTTGAAACGAGGTTTACGAATTTGTTTTGCTAGGGAGCGGCGCTTGCTCCACCGTGCGAACCAGAGCTTCGAGAGATTTTTCTGACGACTGGAAATTCCAACACTAAAGCGCGATGCTCAAAGCCGAGAGCCAGTTTTATTGATCTTGAACAAAGCGGCCAAGGGATAGCCGTAACACCAAGCCATAGACCGCGACTGCTTCGGTGATTGCGAAAATCACAACTTTGCGGGTGACGTGGGTAGTATCACCACGTAGGCGGCGCGTTCTTCGACGCCGCCTTTGAATTCTTCCAAGGCGCGAAGAAGAGCTTGGTCAGCGCGCGCGGCGCGCAGGATCGCCTCGGACGATAAATTGCGTGTTGCGCCAGTGGGCGTAGTAGCCGAAGATCGACGACGGTGAGCAGCCAAAGCACGACTCTGGCCGTCTCGGCCAGAAGCGCGATTAAGCCGCCGATCGTCGGGATTGCCCAGCACGTTGCGCGCGATCACGAGATAGATCGGGATCGAGATAACAAAGGCGCTCCACATAAATCACCGCAGCGCCGCGCTGATCGAGCAAAATTTTTCTAAACTCGGGTCGAATCATAGGGTTTCCCTCATCTGCGGTCTTAGCACAGCCGAACTGCGCCCTGTCTTGCGAATGCGGGAAAATTCGCTCGGCTAGCGCGATCGCCTTGTCGCATCTGAGGCGCGGTGATATAGCCACGTTGAAAACTCACTTTTGGGGACAAGATGGCTGAGTTCGATATCGTCATCCACGGCGGCAGACTGATCGACGGCACGGGTAATCCTGGTTTTACGGCGACCTCGGAATCAAAGATGGCAAGATCGCGTCGATCGGCAAAGATTAATCCGGAAGCTGGAGCAGCGGGCTATCTCGGCTAAAGACTGCGTCGTGACGCCCGGCTATATCGACATGCACACGCACAGCGACCAACCGATCGTCAACGACGGCAACGCCGAAAGCAAAGTGCGCCAGGGCGTGACGCTGGACATTATCGGCGAGAGCCAAACCGTGGCGCCGCTCGAGGGCGCGATCTTGGAAGAATACCGGGCCGAGCATCGCAAACGCAACGGCATCGAAACCGACTGGGAAAACTTTTACCGGCTACTTCGAACACGGTGATGCGCGGCGGTATTTCGATCAACGTCGGTTCCGGTGTATCGCCACAACAGGTGAAACGCGTGGTTTGCGGTTTCGAAGAACGTCCAGGCCAACGCCGCCGAGCAGGAGAAGATGAATCGGTTGGTCGCCCAGCGCGATGGAAGAGGGCGCGCTCGGTCTTACTGCGGCTTGGCACGCCAAGGGACCGGAGAAGTCCCGGTGAGGTCTGTCGAGATGGCGAAGCCGCGGCAAGCGCTACGGCGGTTACTACGGCGTACACGTCGGCAGCGAAGGCTTCGATATTTTGAAGAGTTGGCCAAGACCCTGCGCATCGCGCGCGGGAGTCGCAGATTCCGATCCACGTTTATCATTTAAAATGCGCGCCAAAGCCAACTGGGGCGCGTGCGCGAAGTGGTTGAACAGATCGAAGAAGCGCGACGTGAGGGTTTGATATTACCGCCAATCAATATCCTTACACGGCGATGCAGCATCCCTGGCGCCGTCTGTTCCCGCGCTGGGTGCAGGACGGCCCGGTCGAGCGAAACCATCTCGCAATTCAAAAAGTCCGGCGTTCCGCGAGCGCGTCATGAAAGATCCCTGAGTTCAGCCAGTACGTCGATGAGCACGGCGGCTGGGAAGGCGTCGTCGCGGCGCGGTTGGATACCGCGTCACTTAAGAAGTTCGAGGGCATGACGATCGCGTGAGATCGCCAAGATCCGCGAGGCAGATCCAGCGAGCGCTTGCTTCGATCTGATCTACGAAGAGGGCGCCGTTCATTCACGGCGTGCATCACACGATGAACGAAGACGATGTGAAAGCCGTTATGCGCGTGCCGTGGGTCTCGATCGGTTCCGATGGCAGCGCGCTCAATCTAGAAATATCCCGGCAAGCCGCACCCGCGCAGCTTTCGGCACCAATCCGGCGTGTGCTGGGGAAATATACGCGCGAAGAAAAAGTTCTCACACTCGAAGACGCCAGGCGCAAGATGACCTCGATGCCGGCGCAAGTCCTCGGGCTCAAGGATCGCGGCCTGCTGCGCGAGGGGTACTGGGGAGACGTGGTGGTGTTCGACCCGGATACGGTAGCCGACACGGCAGACCTACGACAATCCGAAGCAGTTTCCGAGAGTGCATTCCGTATGTGCTTGGTCAATGGCTCTGTGGTCATCGATAGCAATACGTAACTGAACGAAGCAATAC
>ERZ1370068.8767-contig-7597_pt1 | contig 38377 bp, 36 predicted proteins | sample MGYA00561227_ERZ1370068 | MGnify/ENA primary metagenome ERZ1370068 (study PRJEB38410, sample SAMEA6850437) | metagenome | study: Metagenomic assessment of the ecological functions of the soil: analysis of the soil microbiota associated with the...
GAGTTACGTATTGCCTGACCATCCCCAGCAGCATCCCGCCGATGTGACGATCTCTGCCCCCGAGCGGCTGGCCGCATTGCGGTAGTACGCTGATCCGCCTCAGGTGCTCCCGCGCGTCGTGCGTAAAGGTCGACCTCGGCCACGCGCGGTCGTTGTTGACCTTCGGTTTGTCTCGGCGGCGAACCTGAGCAGGAAGCTGGATCACGGTGAAGAGCGATCAGGCGCGAGCCGCTGGCTCGTCCCGTGCACCTGTGGACGCGTTAATTTGAGAGGCTCGCAGCGGTAAAAGTGGGGAGGGTCATCACCTTACTTGTCTTTCGTCGTCCAGTCGGTGGCCCAGTGCAGGCGGACGACGTCGGAAGAGATCAACGGTCGGCGCCTGATCGTGAGCGCGCGACTCCAGAGGCCTCCGTCGCACCAGTACGCGCTGATTACATCGCCCAGACTCGAAGCGTGCCTCAACTGCGGAAGCGCCCTGGCCGGCCCCGTACGGGTTTCCAGCGCGCCCTGGCTCCATTCTCCTGGCGCAGGTATGCTGGGGACCCAGACGAGCCTGGAACGCGACCGTCCTGGTCTCGCGCACGGCGGCGCGTAGCCGACCCTGAGACCCCGCCCTGTGCGTGCTCGACGGGTGGCACTTACCCGTTCATCCAGTTCTCCTCTCCCCATGAGGCTGGGCCGCTCCTCTGAGGGGCCGAAACCCGGCCTGCTGTGGTGCAGCTCCCGGCCCAGACCCGACCAATCTCGCGGATGTGCCGAACGTCCGCAGCTCGGGACGGTCGTTTCGCCTTCTTCGAGATCAGGAACGCCTGCGTCGACGTCGGCCCGTCGGCACCTTTGAGCAGAGAACCCGCCGAGGAAACGCTCGGCCGCGTCCAGGCGCTCCCACAGATAGTCGCGCTGCGCCCGGGACGACTCAGGAAGCGCTGAAATGCTCCCCTTCTCGCCCGGATCGCTTTTAGGTGCGTGCCGTCGCCCTCCACCGGGATCCGGGTGCGCGTCGCGCGGCTCAGCCGCACGATTCTAATCGGTGGTCCCGTTTCGCCGACGTCGCTGGAGCGCTTGATCGCAGAGGAGGACGTCCCAGAACGGGAGCCGAGTGTGCGCACGAGAACCCAGCGTCGCTCCTTGTTCCACCCTTTGGTAGCTGGGTAAAAGCAGCTGGGATGACAGAGGTCAGCCGTGAAACCGGACAGGTAGCGCTCTGGAGGTGCCGCGCGCAGCGCCACCTCGAGCTCGTCGAGCTCTGCGGTGCTCGCGGTGGACGTGAGATCCGCGTTGAATCCTCGAGCGTTGTAATGAACGTCCGCATCGCGCCGACGCCGGCGAAGCACGCGTCAGGCGGAGCCGTGGATCGTCGTGTCGAACCTGCGCCCGCCATGGCGTTTTGCGGAGGCACCCACCACCCAGAGACGAGCTTTGCGGCCGACGCTCGCGCTCGGGATATCCCTTGTCCCCGCCTTCGTAGAGGTGGCTAAGGCCGTCGATCACGAAGCGAAGCCGCCGCTGCCGTGTCCTCTGGTCGAAGGTGATTATAAAGTCGAGCTGATCGGGGCTCGGCCGATCCGCTGCTCGAAGAGGTTCCCGCCGAAACACCAACGTGGTGCCAGCGCGCTTCGCGTGAGGAGCGCGTGCGTCGAGTCGGCGGATCGCAGATCGCCGCACCGTGGTCGCGTAGCGGTGCAGCGTCGACGACGCCGTTGACTTTCAGGTTACCGTAGGTCGCGCAGCTGAAGCCTGCGCTGCGGCGCGCCTCTTCCCGGTGGTGCGCGCTTGCGGATGTTTCTGGTGAGTTTCGTGTCCGCCGGGCTGGAATCTCCGGCAGTGGCCCGACATTGACTTCCTGACGCGCGCCTCGACCAGGTTCCAGTTTCGTGTTCGATGATGTCGCGAATCCGCCGAACCCGCCAAATTAGCGCGCCGACCTCGACCAGGTAGTCTTCAGGATCGTGGTTTGAGTGGGGAGACCGGTCAGGCCGCCGATCGCCGCGACCATGGTCGAGGGGCGTTCCGGTGCGACGGTCAGCCCGACGCCGGATTCGTGCTCGAGGTACAGCAGGCGGCGGTCGACCTGAACCTCGGTGCGGGCGCTCCCGGATCGCCGCGATCGCGGCGCGAATCAAACGGCGTTGTTGTCGAGTACGCCGCCGTCGGCCTAATCCACGTCCAGGCGGCGCCGGTCCGCCAGCTCGTGGAGCTGGAAGAACCGCTGCTCGAGCCGCTCGAAGTCGCCGCCGATCGCTCCCCGAGCGCCCTCAGCGCGATCCTCGAAGCTTTCGATCGGCGGAAGACGCCCGGGAGCGGAGGAGGTGGTGCGGGAAGTGGCAAGGTGGTTCGTTGGAGTGACGCTCAGTTTCGTACGCGGTTGTCCTCGCCGCCGGAACCTGAACGCGAGTAGGTGTCGGTGCTGGGTCGAGGATCGGGTCTGGCCGCGACCTGGCGGCTGCAGCCGTAGAAGTGTCGTCGCGGTCACGAACAGTTTCGAGCTTTGTGCCGCTGCACCAGCGACGAGCGTCTCCGGTGTCGAGCCCTTTCGTCCATCTGTGAAGCGTGCCGTGTGGACCAGCGCGCCAACAGTCGCCACGGAGTAGCGCGCGCTTCGGCGTCGCAGGCGACCCAGGCCCCCTTCAGCGCGTCGGCAGCTGGGCGCGGGGGTGCGGCGAGGAGTCCGTCGATACCACCGCGCTCGAACGAGGTCGCGGAAGCCGTCGAGCGAGAGGTTTAGTGCGTGAGCCCTCGCGAGGCAGATTGTTGATCCCGCCTCGCCGATGCCTGCGATCACGTCCACGACGACGCGCGTCCGAGCTTCAGTTCCGCCCGGCGTATGAGGCTGCTCAGAGCCGGCAGAGGTAAGCCGTCCTTGCCAACCTGGCTGCCGGCCCGGCCTCCAGCAGCCGAGCCCTTTGACGAGCCGGTGGAGCTCCCTGGTGACCCTGCGTGCATGTAGACCGCAGCGAGGAGCCTCCAGGCAGACGCAGCTGGCAGCAGCTCTTTCGTGGCGACGGCGTCCACGGTGGTTGAAGGTTGGCACGGAGGTGATGCGCCGTTTTCCGCGCGCCTGCCAGAATCCCCGGCGATGGCCGAGACCGACGATGCGGGTCAGGTCGACCGGCCGAGATGCTCAAGGGCGGCGTGATCATGGACGTCGTCGACGCCGAGCAGGCGCAAGATCGCCGAGGACGCCGGCGCCGTGCGCCGTGATGGCGCTCGAGCGCGTCCCGGCCGACATCCGCGCGCGACGGCGGCGTGCGCGCGCATGGCCGACCCGCAGATGATCGAGGAGATCCAGGAGGCGGTCATCGATCCCGGTGATGGCGAAGTGCCGCATCGGCCACTTCGCCGAGGCGCAGATCCTCCAGGCGCTCGAGCGTCGACTACATCGACGAGTCCGAGGTGCTCACGCCCGCCGACGTCGAGCACCACGTCGACAAGTGGGACGTTCACCGTCCCGTTCGTCTGCGGCGCGCACGAACCTCGGCGAGGCGCTGCGGCGCGATCGCCGAGGGCGCCGCGATGATCCGCACCAAGGGCGAGGCCGGCACCGGCGACATCGTCAACGCGGTGCACGCACATGCGCGTCGGTCTTCGGCGGCATCCGGCGGCTCGGCAGCCTGCGCGAGGAGGAGCTCTACTCGGAGGCGAAGGAGCTACCGCGCGCCGTACGAGCTCGTCGCGCTGGGTCGCCGAGAACGGCCAGCTTGCCCGTCGTCACGTTCACCGCCGGGCGGAATCGCGACGCCGGCCGACGCGGCGCTCTGCATGCAGCTCGGTGCCGACGGCGGCCTTCGTCGGCTCGGGGATCTTTCAGTCGTCGCGGTCCCGTCGCCGCGCGCGAAGGCGATCGTCGAGTGACCACGCACTTCGCGCGATGCCAGAGAGCCTCTCGCGCGCCGCGTCTCCGGCGGCCTCGGCGATCGATGAGCGGGCCTCGCGGCCGCAGTATCCTGGCCATTACGACAGCCTCTGAGACCTGCGAGCCGGTAACGCCCTCCGGCGAGAGTGACGCCGCCCATGCGAGCGGCCTAGGGGTTAGTGGCCAGCGGGGGCGGGGTACCATCCACAGACGTTCTGGCTCTCAGACGCAAACGCCTTCTGTCCCGCTCGCGGTCGATCTCAACCGGCAACCGCGCGCTGCGCACAACGTAGGCGCGCTCTCGGGAGCTTCGTCCATTCCTCCCCCCGCCACGGTGCCGTGACCATCGACCGATTCCGAGACCTTGACGATCCCGCCGACGCTCGTGCCCTCAACCAGGGGTCGAGATGAGTGCCGTCCGGGCGTCGCCACGAGAGATAGCGCTCCATTGAGCCATGATACCGTCCTTCCGGGCGTCGGCTGCACAGGTAGCCATGAGCGTGTCCAGACCGTGGAGCCCGATCTCGGCCATCCGTCGATCATGTGGCGGCTGGAGTCTCCGCCCGCGATACCGTACAGAGAAGAGACTTTGCGCGCGAGGACGGCGCCCAGCGGGTTCTGGGGCGACCGCGCCTGGATCATCGCGCGTCGAATCCCTCTCAAAGTCGGAAGACTCGCTGTGTCTCCGTCCCATGGTGGAACGCGTGCCCGACATGACCTCCTCACCCGTCGTCCCAGGCGTAGAACAGGAACCGCGTACTGGCGACCAGCCGCGCCCGAACAGCCAAAGCTTCAAGATTTGACCCCTCGTTCGTGAACGCGACAATCTGAGCCTGGACGGCGCTCCGGCGTGAGGGAGTTTGCCGGCTGCTCGGCACGCGTTTCACGGGAAAGCGGTGAGTCCGCGTCGGGCGAAGCGTCGCAACGCCCAAGTCTGACCTGCGGCGCTTGAACGCGCGGAGTGACTGCGTCAGCCTGACTCAGTGGCGTCATTCCCGGAACACTGGCGCAGGTGGCGATTACCCACGCACGCCTTTTCTTTTTCCGCCGGCGCGGAGATCGGCGGGAGCGGTCCGCAGCACCGCTGGTCTAGGATCGCGACGCGAGTGCGGTCGATGACCGCGGTCGCAGTCGCCGATGCCCGCGGCCTGCGGTGCGACAAGCCCGTTGGTGTTGGGCGAGGCGTGGCATGTGCTCGTGCACTTGCGGCTCCCGCCCGTCGTGGCGCGTAACGAGCGCGGCGCTTGCCGGTGTGGATCCGGCCGGACGTCGGTCGGGAGCTAACCGTCGCCAGCCACGCGGCGCGCGCGGATCGCGCCGTGGTTGTCCAGCCGAGCGACCTGCTTCCGCCTGGCCCTGCACCGCCGGACGGACACACAGCGTCGGTCTTCCCGGCGCCATTCTCGCGCGGACTGGCGCGAGCCTCGATCCGGCCGCCGCCGCCGGCCGAGGTCTCCGCAGGATCCTTTAACGACTCGCTTGTGGACTACGACGGCGAACTTCCCGCGCAGGCCGCGCAGACGGAGGTGGGCGCGATGCTGGCGCCTTTTGCGCCTCGGACGATGTCCGAACTCCGTCTGCGAACTGGCCTCGCGCGGCGCCTCCCGAGACGGGCAGGCGCTGCACGGCGATGCCCACCTCTTCAACCGCATCCAGACCGCTACCGGGCAGCTCGTCTGGCACGACTTGAGACCGCGTGCCGCGGCCCACGCGAATACGACCTTGCCGCGCTCGTCCTGGACGACCGCTCGCGGGTCGAGATCCGGAGGCTCGGGCGGCGATCGCCGCGTACGGCCCCTACGACGAGGGACATCCTCGAGCAGGCGCTCCCGGTGTATGCGTCCTCCTGGCTGGCCGCGTCGTTCATGGCTGCAGTCGCCCGACGCCTCGGACGCCGCGCCGGCACTCGAGCGCCAGTTGTGGTTTCTGCGCCGCTTCCGCGGTTAGCTCCAGGGGTCGTCCAGCGAGTGATACGTTCCCGCACAGCTGGCCCACACGACCGTGGATCACGGTCAGGTGCACGCGGCCGAGTACGCGGCGGCTCCCCGACCGACTAGCGCCCGGTGGGAAGCGCAACCTGAAGCGCGAGCCGACGCCGGGCTCGGACTCGACGCTTCAGCTGCCGTTCATGCCGCTCGACCGAGCTCGCGGCAGATGTAGAGGCCGAGGCCGCTGCCGCCGACGCCCTGCGTCTGCTGCGGGTCGAGGCCGGTAGAACTTCTCGAAGATCCGCTCGTGCTCGTCGGGCGGGATGCCGAGCCCTCGTCGCGCGACCTCGATCTGGCAGGCGCCGTTCTCGCTCGGACGAGCCTGATCGCGACCTGCGCCGCCGTCGGGCGAGTACTTGATCGCGTTGTCGACGAGGTTGACGAGCACCTGCCGGAGCTTGTCCTCGTCGCAGCGGATCGGCGTGGCTCCATCGGCGCTCAGGCCGAGCGAGATCGCCTCGCGGCACGTGCACTGCGGGCGGACTCGATCACGCCCGCGGCGACCTGCTCCAGGTCGCACTCGATCGATGCTCGAGCTCGACGCGCGTCGGCGTCGAGCTGGCCGGCGAGCAGGATCTGGTCGACGATCCTCGCAGAGCCGCGTCGACTCGACTCGATCATCTCGAGGAACTGGCTGCGCGTCGCTCCTCGGACAGCTCCACGTCGTCGCGCCGCAGCGTGCGGATCGGCGCCGTAGACCGCGCGCCAGCGGCGTGCGCAGCTCGTGCGACGCGGTGGCGACGAAGTCGCTGCGCGTCTCTCGAGCGCGTGCTCGCTCGGTGACGTCCTGAGCGCGTAGACGGTGCCCTCGCCGAAGTCGACGCCGGAGACCGAGACCCAGCGCTCGCGGCCACCGACGCATCGGGACGGTCACTGGTCCGCGCCGCGCCGCGCCCGGGCGGACCAGCGGCACGTGCGACGTGAGCCTCGTCCCACGGCGGAGCCACGACCTCGCCACGGGCCGTCCGAGCAGCGTGCCTCTTCGGCGACACCGGTGATCGCGACGCGGCGGCCGGGTTCCAGTGGCGGACGACGGCCGTCGGTGTCGAGCAGCGCCACGCCGTCGGCCGACGTAGGCGAGCGCCCGCGCCGCATCGGCACCGCGCTCCGCCTCGCGGTAGAGCCGTGCGTTGTCGACCGCGACCGCGGCGCGGCGGGCGAGCTCGATCGCCTGCGCGAAGTCCGCCTGCGGTGTAGGGCGGATGGTCTCCGCCGCGATCAGCGTCAGCGCGCCGAGCGTCCGCCCGCGGGCCGATCAGCGGCACGCAGATCGAGTCGACGTTCAGCCCGAGCTCGTCGATGATCCGGCGCAGCTCCAGGTCGTCGCCGATCGCTTCGTCCAGCAGCTCCGCCGGGGATCGACGGGAAGAACTCCGGCTCGCCGCTGAGCGAATGACCTGCGGCACGCCGTCGGGCGCGTCGGGATCGGCGGGTAGCGCTCCTGCAGCTCGTAGGCCCAGCGCACCTTCTCGGGATCCTCGTGTGCCACCGCGAGCCGCTCGATCTCGCCCGTTGGCGCCGACCATGTCGATCGTGCACCAATCCGCGAGCCCGGGAACGCTGAGCTGCGCGACCTGCGCCAGCGTGTCGTTGTAGTCGAGCGAGGACGCGAGTACCTCGCCCGCCTCGGCCAGGAAGGTCATCCGCTTGCGCAGCGTCCTGCTCGGCCGCGTAGAGGCTGCGAGCGGGCGAGCGCTCTGAGACGGCCTGGCGCGCGAGCGTCAGCTTCATCTCGCGGCGCTCTTGAGCCCGAACCTCGAGGTCGCGGTCCTGAACGAGAGCGCCATCGCGCCGAAGACGCGCCCTCGACCGCGAGTGGAAGCACCACCATCGCGCGCTGGCCGTCCTGACCCTGGTCGCGAGAGCGTCGGGGTAGCGCTCGTTGCGCTCGCGTGCAGGTCGACACGAGGACAGACCGGCTCGCCGGTGCGGATCACCTCCGGACATCGGCAGGCGTCGGCTTGAGACGGGAAGCTCGACCACCGGTCCTCGACGATCGGGCGTGGATAGCCCCGTTGGGCGAGCAGCTCGACGCTCGCGCCGTCGAGGCTGAGCACGCCGATCGCCCCGGCGCGCGCCTCCGGCTGCGCGGACGCCTTCGGTCAGGATCGAGTCGAGCACCTCCTGCGGCGTGACCGCCTCGCCAAGAGCCTCGGCGACGCGCTGGAGTCGTCGCGCGGTCGGCGGCTTCGCTGCCTCGGGCGTGCTCACCGCTCCGGGCTCTGGACGCGATCCCGCGCTGGAGCTGGTCCGCGCTCGCCGCGCTCGATCCGCGCGAGGACGTCCTCGACGAAGCTCGCCGATCGTCACCGGGTCGAACGGCTTGACGAGGTAGCCGACGCCGCCGAGCTGCGCGCCGAGCCGCCGGTCGGCCGCGTCGGCGCGCGAGCGGTGAGGAAGACGACGGGGATCTCCCGCGTCTGCTCGTCCTCGGCGAGCTCGCGGGCGACGCGTCCAGCCGTCGAGGCTCCGGCATCATCACGTCGAGCAGCACCAGGTCCGGCCGCTCGCGGCGTGCGAGCTCGAGGGCGTCTCGCGCGTCGTTCGAGCCTCGAGCACGTCCATGCCGGAGGCGACCGAGATTCACGCGGCAGAGCAGGCGGATCGACCGCTCGTCGTCGACGACGAGGACGCGCTTGGTCTCGGTGCGTGTGCCCGCGCCGTCGTCCCTGCTCACGACCTGTGGCTCCTTCGGCACGGCAGGTGCGCCTGGCATGTGCCAGAGCTGCCGTCCCCAGTCCTGCGGAGCGGAGCTGGGCGGATCCGGTGGAGATTTCGGCTTGCACGCGGGCAGGAATTTTAGGCGCGGATGCCGCTTCTGAACAGAGTGGCGAGACCAGAATCGAGCAGGTGGCCGAGCCGCTGAACAATCGGAGTCCTCGCCCCGCAGGGGAACTTCCGCGACGCACGCCTCGATGCTGCGCGCGGCTCGGCGCCGAGGCCGTCGAGGTGCGCAAGCCCGAGCAGCTCGACGGGCTCGACGGGCCTGATCATTCCCGGCGGCGAGTCGACGGCGATCACGCGGCTCATGCGGCTCTACGGCCTCGGAGGAGGCGATCCGCGACTTCGAGCGGCCGGTGTTCGGCACCTGCGCCGGAGATGATCCTGCTCGACCGCAACCACCTCGGCCTCGCTCGACCTCGAGGTCAGCGCGCAACGCCTACGGGCGCCAGGTGGCGAGCTTCGAGGCCGACCTCGAGCTGGAGCGGCGAGGACGAGCCGCTGCGCGGGGTGCTTCATCCGCGCGCCGCGGGTCTGCACGAGGCCGGGCCGGAGCGTGGAGGTGCTGGCCGAGCTCGACGGCGAGCCGGTGCTCGCTGCGCCAGGGCGCGTGCTCGTCGCGTCCTTCCACCCGGAGCTGACCGGCGACACGCGCGTGCACGAGCGTTTCCTCGATCTCGTACGGGAGGAGGCGCGTGTCAGGCATAGCAAGTGGAGCTCGATCAAGCACAAGAAGGGCGCGGCCGACGCGAAGCGCGGCAAGCTCTTCTCGAAGCTCGTCGCGCGCGCTGATCGTGGCCGCGCGGGAGGGCGGGCCCGATCCGGCCGCGAACCTCGCGCTCGCGAACGCGATCGAGAAGGCGCGCTCGCTACTCGATGCCGAAGGACAACATCGAGCGCGCGATCGCGCCGCGGCTCGGGCGCGGACGCCGACGCCGACGTCGTTCGAGCAGGTGGTCTACGAGGGCTACGGCCCGAACGGCGTCGCGGTGATCGTCGAGGCGCTGACCGACAACCGCAACCGCACCGCCGCCGACGTGCGCGCCGCCTTCGCGAAGCACGACGGCAACCTCGGCGGCTCGGGCGCGGTCGCGTGGCTGTTCGAGCGCCGCGGAGTGATCCTCGTGGACGCGGACCGGGTCGACGAGGACGAGCTGACGCTGGCGGCGGCCGAGGGCGGCGCCGAGGACGTCGAGCAGCGACGGCTCGAGCTTCCGCGTCACCGCAGCGCCGGAGGCCCTGACCGCGCGTGCGCGAGGCGATCGAGGCAGTGCGGGCATCGAGGTCGAGCTCGGCCGAGCTGACGATGGTGCCCGAAGACGACGGTCAGCCTCGACGACGAGAGCGCCGCGAAGAAGACCCTGCGGCTGATCGACGCGCTCGAGGAGAACGACGACGTCCAAGAGGTCTACGCGAACTTCGACATCCCCGAGCGGGTGATGGAAGCGGTAGCGACCCAGCCGCCCGGGCTAGCGGCGCGGCCCGCGCCCGAGCACCACGTTGACGCGCGTTCAGCGCGAGCCGCATCTCGGCCTCGGGCGCTGCGGAAAGCACGCGCCCTTTCAGCTTGAGGCTTCGAGAAGGCCTTCCGCGACACGGCCGAGGCAGGCAGTGCCTGGCGGCGAGAAGGCGGCCGCGCACGCGGAAGCGTCCGCCCGACCAGAGCCCGGTGACTCGGCAGGTCGCCTTTGGCTGCGGAAGCGCCGGAGGCGGTGGAGGCGGCGGTGCGGGCGGGAGGCGGTGGGGGGTGGCCCCGGCGGTGGCGGAGGCGGTGGTGGTGGCGGCAGGTGGAGGCGGATGGCGGTGGCGGTGGTGGTGGCGCTGCCGACGCGTGATGGTGCCCTTCATCATGGTCGGCGTGGATGCTGGCAGTGGTAGGCGTATGGTAGCCGGTCATTCGAGAAGGTGAAGCGATGGAGACGCCGCTGCTGGGTGTCCACGAGGCGGGTTGAACGGCGGCGAGTTGTCGGAGGCGCACGCTGTGAGCATTGCTGCCGTCCAGTTCGCCCAGCAGACCGTAGTCCCGCGGCGGCACGGTCAGCGTCCCGTCCCTGAAGCTGGAAGCTCGACGATGATCGACATCGATGTCGCCGGCCTGACAGCTTCCGGCGGCATGGGCCGACGGGCGCGCGGGCAGCCGCGGGGACCAGGACGATCAGCCCCAAGAGCGCGAGAGCGAGCGGGCTCGCGCATCTCGCTTCGCTATACGACGCCGGGCCGAATCCGGTTTCGAAGGAACGTCCGGAGCGATCCGTAACGTGTCGCCGTGACGACTCTCGGCATCGATCCGGGCACGGCTGCTTGCGGATTCGGCATCGTCCACGAAAGAGGCGACCGCCTGAGGGCGGTCGACTACGGGTGGTGGCACACGCCCGCCAAGCAGCGCCCCGAGCTGCGGCTGAAGACGATCTTCGACGGCGTCACCGACGCTCATCGAGGAGTTCAGCGCCGCATGCGGTCGCGCTCGAGGAGTCGTTCGTCGGCGTCGACGCCCGCACCGCGCTCTCCGTCGGGCAGGCCCGCGGCGCCGTGCTCGTCGCGGCCGCGCTCGCTCGGCGTGGACTGCGCTGAGTACGCGCCCGCCCGCGTGAAGCAGGCGGTCTGCGGCTACGGCCGCGCGGAGAAGGCCCAGGTGCAGCGGATGGTGATGGCGATCCTCGGCCTCAAGCAGGCGCCCACGCCGCAGCCACGCCGCCGACGCGCTCGCGGTCGGCGATCTGCCACGCGCTGGCGCCGCCGCTCCTCAGCGCGGCAGGCTGATCGGCGGCGCAGGAACGTCCGTGTGCGCGCCTAACCTCCGTTGTGATCTCGCGCCTGCGGGAAAGCCGGTCGGGACGCACGGGCGAGCGGCTCGTGCTCGACGTCGGCGGCGTCGGCTACGCGCTGGCGGTGACGCCGACGGCGCTCCGCCTGGCCGAGGGCGGCGGCGAGGTGACGCTCGAGACCTATCTTCACGTGCGCGAGGACGCGCTTCAGCTCTACGGCTTCGCCGAGCCCGCCGAGCGCGAGCTCTTCGAGCATCTGCTCGCCGTCTCCGGAGTCGGCCCGAAGGTCGCGCTGGCGATCGTCTCCGGCTCGCGCTCCGGCCGACCTGCGGCGCGCGATCGCGCTCGAGGACACCGGCGCGCTTCGAGGCGATCCCGGGAATCGGCAAGAAGACCGCGCAGCGGGTCGTGCTCGAGCTGAAGGAGAAGCTCGGCGCGATGGACGAGCCGACGCCGATCGCCGGGAAGCCCGCACGCCGTCGCGCGCGACGCGCCTCGTCGAGCTCGGCTGGTCGGTCGACCGAGGCCGAGCAGCGCGCTCGCCGCCACCGATCCCGACGCTGTCGCCCGAGGAGCGTGTGCGGCAGGCGCTGAGAGGCGGCATGAGCGCCGAGACGCAGTTTCTCGCTCCAGCGGTGCGAGCCAGAGGAGGACGAGCTCGAGCGCTCGCTGCGCCCGCGACGGCTCGACGAGTTCGTCGGCCAGGAGCGGATCAAGGAGCAGCTCGCGATCGCGCTCGAGGCGACGCGGGTGCGCGGCGAGGCGCTCGACCACGTCTGCTCTGATCGGGCCGCCGGGGCTCGGCAAGACGAGCCTCGCCTTCATCGTCCGCGAGGAGCTCGGGGTCGGGCTGCGCTCGGCGGCGGGCCCGGCGCTCGAGCGGAAGGGCGACGTGGCCGCGATCCTGACCGCGCTCGAGCGCGCGCGACGTCCTCTTCATCGACGAGATCCACCGGCTCAGCCGCGCGGTCGAGGAGATCCTGTACCCGGCGCTCGAGGACTTCCGGCTCGACATCGTCGTCGGGCCAGGGGCCTGCGGCGCGGACGCTCACGCTCGACCTGCCGCCGTTCACGCTCATCGGCGCGACGACGCGAACCGGCCTGCTGACGACGCCGCTGCGCGACCGCTTCGGGATGACGTTCCGGCTCGAGCACTACGAGCCCGACGAGCTGGCGCGATCGTGCGGCCGCTCGGCGCGGATCCTCGACGTCGAGATCGCAGGCGGAGGCCGCGGACGAGATCGCGTCGCCGCTCGCGCGGCACGCCACGCGATCGCCAACCGGATCCTGCGGCGGGTGCGCGACGTCGCCGAGGTGCGCCATCAGGGCGCGATCACGACCGAGATCGCCGCGCGAGGCGCTCGAGCTGCTCGAGGTCGACGAGCGCGGGCTCGAGCGGATCGACCGCGCGCTGCTGCGCGCGATCGTCGAGAAGTTCGACGGCGGTCCGGTCGGGCCTCTCGACGCTGGCCGTCGCGCTCGGCGAGGAGCCGGACACGATCGAGGACGTCTACGAGCCGTACCTGCTCCAGCTCGGCTTCATCCAGCGGACGCCGCGCGGGCGGATCGTGACGAAGCTCGGTCGCGAGCATGTGGGCGCGACCTCGACGCCTGTCGGCGACGCCAGCCTGTTCTGATGTCCGAGGTCTGGAATCCGGGGGCGGCCGGGCCGGTCGACGATCTCGTCAACCGGATTCACCTGCGGATCGAGGCCTTCGCCGAGAAGAACGGCAAGCAGGCGGTCGTCGAGGTCGAGCTGCGCGACGGGCCGAGCACCGTCGTCCGCTCGATCACCGCCGAGCCCGGCTCGGGGTTCCTCACGCTCTGCCCTCACGGCGACGACGACGAGGAGTGGATCGTCCCGGTCGCCGCCGTGCACCGAATCACCCTGCGGGCTGCCGAGGAGCGAGAGCCGTTTGGCTTCTCGCTCCCGGATTAGCCGCTCCCGCCGGCACGGAGGTGCGCCGGGCGCTGGCGGAAGCTAGGGCGCGGGGTATCAGCCTCTACGGAAACAGCGTCAGGGACTAGCTCGAGGCGCTCTCCCCGTACGAGGCGAGGACGCCCGGCCAGCCGGACTCGTAGCCCTGCCGCATCTCCGCGGCGTGATCGCCGACGTTCTCCCAGCCGCGGTGCTCGAGGTCGACACGCGTCTTGCCACCCTCGTCGGTGAACCTGACCTCGATCTCCGTCCGAGGCCGCTCCTCGCGGCTCGGGTTCCACGCGAGCACGAACCGGCTCGGCGGCTCGAAGGCGGTGACGTGCGCCCACTCGAGCTCCTCGCCCTTCGTCGTGCGCTCGTAGATCCGGCCGCCGGGGCCGCTCGAAGACGACCGTCTCCGGCGTCGAGCCCGTCTCGCCGATCTCGATCGAGTGCGCCTCGAGCGGCCACCACTCGTGGATCCGATCGGTGAAGGTCGAGAAGGCGTGCTCGACCGAGCAGTCGACCGTGATCGACCGGCGGATCGCCCCCGTCTCGGTTGCCTGCGTGCTCATCCGTTCCTCCTCTCGCTCTCGGCCGCCGCCTTGAACCCTGCGAGGGCCTCGGTCCAGAACTCGTCGAAGTAGCGGCGCACCTGGGCCAGACCGTCCGGGTCGAGCCGGTAGAGCCGCCGGGTGCCGTCCCGGCGCTCGGTCACGAGCCCCGCCTCCTTCAACACGCGCAGGTGCTGCGAGACCGCGGGCCGGCTGACCGGCAAGTCGCCTGCGATCTCTCCGACCGCACGGGGGCCTCCGCGCAGCTGCTCGAAGATCGCCCTCCTGGTCGGGTCGCCCAACGCGTCCATAGCCATCTCGGTAAGCCACGACTTACGTAGCGTAGCGCTTACGCTAGCTGGGAGTCAAGCGCGGCGGAACTGGAGCTCGTGCCAGGAGGAGTGGGGCGAGCTCGAGGAGGGCTCGCTCGCCGCCCGGGCTCGAGGTACGCGAAGTCCGGACGATCCGTCGTCCCACGTCACCTCTAGGCGGCCGTCCTTGACCCGGTGGTCGAGCCACGCGCCGCGGAAGACCAGCTTGCGGAGCCAGTAGACGAGCGACTCGCCCTCGACCAGGGAGAGCCGCTCCCAGTGGCGCACGAGGTAGCGCCCGAGCTGCTGCGCGGCTCCTCGATCACCCCGTCGGCGGTCAGCTCGACGAGAGATCCTCGGTTTCTTCGTCGTCGAGCTCGTTGTCGTCCACGAGCCCGAGCTTGAAGGCTGCAGCGGTGACCCGTTGCGAGAAGTCGGAGGCGTTGAAGCTGAAGCGGAGGCGGAGGAACTCGACGACGATGTCGTCGCCGGACGAGTAGTTGTCCACGTCCACAGGCAGAGGATAGTCACGGGACTAGACTGACCCCGTGAGCATGCGGGCGGTGCTCTCTCGGGCTTCGTCACCGCCGCGCTCGTGCTGGTGGCGGTCGGGGTTCGAGATCTCGCTGGAGCGCGCGCGCAGTCCTCGCGCTGGTCCTGGTCGTGGTCTTGCGGCGCGGCTGCCGGCCTGGTCGTGCTCTGGACGAAGATCGGCTGGGAGGCGCTGCAGCGACGGCGCCATCCGTGGCTCGTCGCAGGCCTCGCGGTGGCCGTGCTCGCGCTCGTCGGGCTCGCTCTCGGCGTGAAGCTTCGCCGAGGGCGTGCGAGTACTGCCGGCGCTCGCGTCAGCTGGCCGTCCGGCGGCCTCCGTACGGTTGACTGCCCATGCAACAGCCGAACTGGAAGCTGCGCGCCGACTGCCCGAGAGACGCAGGTCGAAGCTCTCGCGGCGCGATCTCGGGCTGAGCGAGACTCTCGCCGCCGTCCTCGTACGGCGCGGATACGCGACCCTGGACGGGCCTGCGAATTCTCGCCGCCGAGCTGCCGGAACACGACCCGCTTCGCGCTCGGCGACATGGAGCGCGGCCTGTGAGGCGATTCGGCGTGCCGTCGCGCGAGGGACGGCAGATCTGCGTCCACGGCGACTACGACGCCGACGGGATCTGCGCGACCGCCCTGGCCGTCCTCGTCCTGCGCGAGCTCGGCGCCGACGTCACGTGGCACCTGCCGAGCCGCTTCGACGAGGGCTACGGCGCTCGCGCGGGAGACGATCACGCGCCTCGCCGAGGAGGGCTGCGGGCTCGTCCTGACCGTCGACTGCGGCGATTACCGGCCGTCGACGAGGTCGCGCACGCGCGCGAGCTCGGGCTCGACGTCGTGGTCACCGACCACCACCGTGCGGGACGAGAGCTCCCGACTGCCCGGTGGTCGGCCCGTACCGCTGCGACTACCCGTTCGCCGAGCTCTGCGGCACCGGCGTGGTCTGGAAGCTCGGGCAGGCGCTGCTCGGCGCCGACCTCGGAGGCGCTCGCGCGGCACCTCGACCTCGTCGCGGTCGCGACCGTCGCCGACGTCGTGCCGCTCGTGGACGAGAACCGCGGCCTCGCCGTGGCGGGCCTGCGGCAGCTCGCGCGCTCGCAGCAAGCCGGGCTGCAGGAGCTGATGCGCTCGGCGCGGGTCGACCCGGCGACGGTGGACGCAGGCAGCGATCGGCTTCCGGCCTGGCACCGCGCGCTGAACGCGGCCGGGCGGCTCGGCCGGCCGGAGGCCGCGCTGGAGCTGCTGCTGACGGAGGAGCGCGAGCAGGCCGCGCGGCTGCGCTGGCGGCCCAGTTGAGGAGCTGAACCGCGACCGCCAGGCCGTCGAGGAGCGGATCCTGCGCGAGGCGGTCGAGGCGATCGAGTCGTGGCCGGAAGCCACGTCGCCGCAAGCGCGCGTACGTCGTCGCCGGCGCGGGCTGGCACGAGGGCGTGATCGGGATCGTCGCCTCGCGGCTGGTCGAGCGCTACGGCCGGCCGGTCGTGCTTGATCGCGGGCACCGACGGGGAACTGGAAGGGCTCGGGCCGCTCGATCGCCGGCTTCGACCTGCACGACGCGCTCCGGCAGAGCGCGCGAGCACCTCGAGCGCTGGGGCGGCCACGCGGCCGCCGCGGGCCTCTCGATCAAGCCCGAGAACGTCGACGCCTTCGCAGAAGCGTTCTCCGCGATCGGCGACCTGGCCCTGGCCGAGGACGACCTTCGTCCGCCGACCAGAGGTCGACGCCCTCGTCCACGGCGCGCGACCTCACGTTGGAGCTGTGCGCCGAGGTCGCCGCGGCTCGCGCCGTTCGGGCTCGGCAACCCGAACGTGACGCTCCTGCTCGCCGGCTGCGAGCTCGTCGAGCTCGGCCGCGGTGGGCGAGGGCAAGCACCTGAAGTTCCGCGTGCGCGAGCGACGGCCGCGATTCCGGCAGCGCGATCGCGCTTCCGGCTGGGCAGGCAGCTCGAGCGCCTCCGCCGGGCCGGGCACTACGACCTCGCCTTCAAGCTCGAGGCGAACCAGTGGAACGGCACGGTCTCGCCGCAGCTGAACGTGCGCGAGGTCTTCGACGCGGACGACCGCTACGTCGAGCGGCGCGAGTGGCTCAAGGCGCGAGTGGCGCAAGCGGCCGAGGCGCGCGATCCCGCGGCGCAGCCGCGATCTTCGAGGAGCTGGACCTCGCCGAGCGCGGCGCCCGGCGTCACCTGCTCGAGTCCGAGCGATTCCTCGCCCTGCTGGCCGAGCCCGAGCTCGCCCGAGCGGCCTAGCTCGGAGTACCATTCGTCACATGAGCATCGTCGAACGGTTCAAGCGGTTCCGGCTCCGTTCGCTCGACGAAGCGCGACTTGACGAGGTCCGACAAGGCCGCCGCTGGAAAACACGGACGCGATGGCGGTTCATTCGGGGCGCCCGCGGTGGGCGGCGGTCCCGAGATCGTCCCGCCCAACTACGTGAAGGCATACGACGAGGGTCGACCGAGGCACTGATGGGGCTTCGGCAGGCACTCAGGGCACGGCAGCAGAAGAAGACGCACGCGCGCTACGTGCAGGAGCGCGAGCGCCAGGCCGAGCTCAACCGCGAGGACGCGCAGCAGCGCGTCAAGGACGTCGCCAACAAGACGGGCCCGTTCGTGTTCCCGTTCGGGCGGCGGAACCCAGGCGCCGGGACGTTCCGAGCGCGCGCCCGCGACACGCGTCGCACACGCCACCACGGCCGCGCATCCGCGCGCGGCGTCGTCGAGCGACAGGAGCAGCCGCGCCAGCGCGGCGGCCTTCCGTTCGTTCCTTCGATTGCGCATGACGATCCCCATTCGCCTCGAAAGAGTTCCCTCCTGCGCGAGGAATTACGCCTCGCGGGCTCGGGAAAGCCCCGGAGTACAATTTTCCTATGATCGGTCCTCGAGACAAGCAGAACGACACCAAGAGCTGATCGACGAGCTGATCGCGACCGTCGCTGCCTACAACCCGGACGTCGACCGCGACCTGCTCGCACGGGCGTTCCGCTTCGCCGCGACGCGCCCACGAAGGACAGCAGCGCCGCTCCGGCGAGGACTTCATCAACCACCCGTGGGGCGCGGCGAAGATCTGCGCCGAGCTGCGGCTCGACGAGCGAGACGATCGCGGCCGCGCTCCTCCACGACGTCGTCGAGGACACCGGCACCGACATCAAGGAGGTGCGCGACGAGTTCGGCGACGAGATCGCCCAGCTGGTCGAGGGCGTCACCAAGCTGACGCGCATCCAGTTCCAGAGCCGCGAGCAGGCCGAGGCCGAGAACTACCGCAAGATGATCGTCGCGATGGCGCAGGACGTGCGCGTGATCCTGATCAAGCTCGCCGACCGGCTCCACAACATGCGCACGATCGAGTACCTGGGCAAGCAGAAGCAGGTGCAGAAGGCGCAAGGAGACGCTCGAGGTCTACGCGCCGCTCGCCCACCGGCTCGGGATCAACAAGCTCAAGTGGGAGCTGGAAGACCTCGCCTTCTCGACGCTGCACCCGCGCAAGTACGACGAGATCAAGGCGATGGTCAGCGAGCGGCGCGCCGACCGCGAGGAGCACGTGCGCGAGGCGGCGATGACGCTCCAGCGCGAGCTCGAGAAGGTCGACATCCCGGCCGACATCTCCGGCCGCGCGAAGCACTTCTACTCCATCTACGACAAGATGGCCAAGAAGGGCCGCGAGTTCAACGAGATCTACGACCTCACGGCGATGCGCGTGATCGTCGAGCGCGTCGGCGACGAGGGAACGCGCGACTGCTACGGCGCGCTCGGCCTGATCCACTCGCTCTGGAAGCCGATGCCCGGCCGCTTCAAGGACTACGTCGCGATGCCGAAGCTGAACGGCTACCGCGCGCTGCACACGACCGTGATCGGGCCCGAGGGACGGCCGCTCGAGATCCAGGTGCGCACGCGCGAGATGCACGAGACGGCGGAGTTCGGCGTCGCCGCGCACTGGGCTCTACAAGGTCGGCACGAAGGACGGCCAGGCCGACGAGGAGTGGCTCGCCTGGATCCGCCAGCTGATGGACTGGCAGGAGGACGAGACCGACCCGCGCGAGTTCATCAAGAGCTTCCGCACCGATCTCTTCGACGACGAGGTCTACGTCTTCACGCCGAAGGGCGAGGTCAAGGTGCTGCCGTCCAACTCGACGCCGATCGACTTCGCCTACGCGGTGCACACCGACGTCGGCCACCGCACCGTCGGCGCGAAGATCAACGGCCGGATCGTGCCGCTCCACTACCGGCTCAAGAGCGGCGACTTCGTCGAGATCCTGACCACGAAGGCCGGGCGCGGCCCGTCGCGCGACTGGCTGTCGCTGGCCGCCTCCTCGCGCGCCCGCAACAAGATCAGGCAGTGGTTCTCGCGCGAGACGCGCGAGGAGACCGAGCAGAAGGGCCGCGAGTCGCTCGAGGCGGCGCTGAAGAAGCAGAACCTCCCGTACAAGAAGCTCCAGGGCTCCGCGGTGCTGGCGCAGGTGATCCGCGAGACCGGCTTCAAGAAGGCCGAGGACTTCTACCTCGCGCTCGGGTCGGGGAAGCTCGCCGCCGGCCAGATCGTCAACAAGGTGCATCCAGCGCCTGAAGACCGAGGAGGTCGCCACCGAGGAGGCGATTCCGCTCAAGGCGCCGAAGGCGCGGCACGCCGTCTCGAGCGAGAACTTCGGCATCTCCGTCCGCGGCGTGGACGACGTGCTCGTCCGGCTCGCCAAGTGCTGCACGCCGCTCCCGGGCGACAAGATCGTCGGCTACATCTCGCTCGGCAAGGGGATCACGATCCACCGCGAGGACTGCTCGAACGTGAAGGCGCTGAAGCGCAACCCGGAGCGGTTCACGAACGTGTCCTGGGACGGCGGCGCGACGCAGAGCTTCCGCGTGCAGATCTCGGTCGACTCCTGGGACCGGCCGCGGCTGCTCGAGGACGTGGCCCGGACGTTCGCCGAGCACGGCGCGAACATCGTCGAGTACGGCGGTCATGTCGAAGACCAGCTCGCCAAGAACTGGTACGTGGCCGAGGTCGGCGACGTCAAGGCTCTCCGCAGCGCTGCTGACGGCTCTGCGGAACCTCGACGCGGTCTTCGACGCGTACCGCGTGACCCGTCCTAGAGCCTGAACGGAATCCCTCATTCGGGGGATCATCCCTCGAACGAGCGGGGTACCTCGTACGAGGGATGGCGCTTTCGCGGTCCCGAGTACAACGTGAGCAAGGGGAGAGGGGCTTCACCAGAGAGCTGCGGTGCCCGTTCGTTACGAGGACGGCGGGCGGGCACCCGGCGCGCCCGGCCGGTGGCGGCCGCGCCGGGCGCGCTCACGCTCCTGGCACCAGTCGATAGATCTTCGGGATTCCAGCTCCCAGGCGGGATCGCGGCACGAGCGCCCAGAAGCGGCCGTCGGCTGCCGGCGAGACCGCGACGATCGTCCTGCCGACCACGACGGCGATCTCCTGCGCGCTCCTCGGCACGAGCCCACTCACCTGCACCGGGTCGCTCGAGCGGTCGATCGCGTCGATCCGCGCCCGCAACGGGCGTCCCTCGATCGAGTGATTCACGCGTCCACGCCCGGGACCGACGGCGAAGAGGCTCGAGATCGGCTCGCCGGAGCCGAACAGCCGCAGCTGGCGGCGTAGTGCTCGCTCGCGTCGTGCCTCGAGCTCGGGTGCGGGGACGACGAAACGCTTGCCGCCGTCCTTGACGAGCACGACCCGGCGCTCGGCCGGGCGGGGGCCGAGGCAGCGAGTGCCCGTCGACGTGCCACGGGATGCCGACCCCGATCGCGTCGGCGATGCGTCGGCACGATGTCGATCGTCCGGGCCGGCGCATCCTCGATCCGGCCGCGCTTCTGGCGCGGAAGCTTGACGAACAGCGGCACGTACGCGATGTCCTGAAGGTTGGCATCCGACAGCGGTCGCCGCTTCTGCCCCGCCCGGAAGCTGATGCCGTGGTCGGCGGTCACGACGACGAGCGCGCGGTCGTAGAGGCCGGTGTCGTCGCAGTCGGGCGAGCGAGCCTTCCGAGCACGCGGTCGGCGTAACCGAGCTGGAGCAGGTGGCGCTGCCAGTACTGGTCGACCGCGGCCTGGTTCCCGTTCCAGATCTCGTCCGGGCCCCCAGCCCGGCGCCTGCGCGGATCGAGTAGCGGTCGGCCCGAGGGCAGGTACGCCCAGGGGCTGTGCAGGGAGCATGAAGTGCACGTACCAGAGCGACTCGCGGCCGACCGGGCCGGAGCGACTCGACGAAGGCCGGATCGAGCTCGCCGGGATCGCGGTGCGAGCTTGCGTCTCGGAGAAAGTTGTCCCAGCCGTTCGCGATCGACGGGATTCCACCGGTCAGGTCGTCCGGGAGCAGCTGGTGCAGGTAGACGACGCCGGTGTCCTCGGCGAGGCCGCGCAGTCGACCGCTGAACGAGCCTTCGAGGCCGGGGCAGAGCTTGGGCGGGCAGAGGTGGGTCTCGTCGTCGACTACGTGCAGGTCGGACGCGCCGCCGACGAGGGTGAAGAGGTTCTGGCGGTGGTCCGTGTAGACGGGAAACTCATCCGCACGCGGGAACCGGCCCGGTGAGGATCGCCGGAACCGCGTGCGTCGTCCCTTCGGCCACCGTGCTCGTGTTCGCGAACCAGGTCGAGCCCGCGGCGAGGGCGGCGAAGTTGGGGAAGCGAGCGGCGTCGATCCTGCCGTGCGCGTCGAGCAGCGAGTTGACCGGGAGCTCGTCGAAGGCGACCAGAACGCACCGGAACCTGCGCTCGCTCGCCGGCCGCGAGGGCGTTGTCGGTGCCGGTGAACGTCAGCCGAGAGGCATCGGAGCTCAGCAGGAAGAGCGCGAGGAAGAGGAGCGGAGCCGGCGCGAGGACGGTGAGCACGAGTCGCACTCCAGCGAGCCGCAGGTACGCGAGCCGCGGCCGCTGTCCCGACCGCGGCGGCCACCGCGACGAGCACCCAGCCGGCCCAGCCCGCGCCGCGAATCCCCTGGAGGACGAAGAGCCCGACGAGCGCCCCGACGAAGACCACGTGAACGACCGCCCTCGGCGGCTGCGTGGACGAGCGCCTCGATCCCCGTCAGGATCGCCGGCGGAACGAACAGCAGCACGAAGGCGAACAGCACCACGTCCCAGCGCGTCGAGCCGCGTGCGGCGAAGAACTCGCCGTTCTTGCCGAGCAGGTCGAACAGCGGCTGCGCCACGGCGAACGCCCAGAGGACGAGCAGGTGGAGCGCGGCGATCCGGAGACGCATGGTCAGGCCCGAGGCCGTGCGAGGTAGAGCGTGCGCGTGCCCGCCGAGAGCTCCTCTTGCCGCTCGAGCTCGAAGGCCTCACGCAGCGCCCGTTCGAACTGGTCGCGACCGTAATCCTCGTGCGTCTCGGCCCGCTTGGCGGCGAGCAGTCGCTGCACCATCGGGTCGTCGCGCCCGGCGAACTCGATCACGAGCCGCGAGTCGAGCCCGCGCAGCCAGCGCGACGAGCTCCGCGAACGGCACGTTTCGGCCGATGGCCAGGTGGTGTACGAGGGCGAGGCAGAGGACGAGGTCGGGTCGGCCCCGTTCTTCGAGCCTCCGCCGCTCCACTCCGCGCCAGCCGCGTCCCGGTGACGGGTCGGCGAGGTCGACCACGAGCGGGAGGATCGTGCGCGAGCCCTCGTCGCGCAGTGCGGCGAACAGCTCGCCGACCACCCGCTCGTCGCCGTCGACTGCGACCACGTTGTCGGCGTTCACGGCACGGGCGAAGCGACCGTCGTTGGCGCCGAGGTCCCACGCGAGCCGTGCGTGGCCGGCCTCTCGCACGAAGCGCTCCTTGCGCTGGGCGTCCTCGTCGCTGTACGGCGCGGCCTCGCGGTACCCGGCCCAGGTCGAGCGTCCGCGGCGGGGTCTGAGCCGTCCGACGAGCTTCCGGAGCCGGCGGACATTCGCCTGGATCAGCTCCTTGCGGAAGCCCGATGCCTTCAGCTCGGCGCGAACGTCGCCGGTCCGGCCGGCGTGCTTCGCCTCCAAGCGGTCGTGCAGGATCACGTGCGTGAGGACGCCGCGCCTGAAACGCGGAGCAGCGCCCGGGCCTGCGAAGGCTCGATTCCCTCGAGGCTGCCCTCTGAGCCACGGCTGCGGCGCGATCCCGCGGTAGGCCTGAGCAGCAGCGGATAGAGGAACAGCGTGCAGAACTGGCGATATCCGGCCCAGGGCTCACCATCTCGCAGCCGCTCGAAGGAGCCCACGTCGACGAAAACCGGCTCCGAGCCGCGCCACTGCACGTTGTAGGGGCTGCCGTCCTTCAGGACGAAACCGTCGGCCAGCGCCTCGTCGAGCAGTCCCAGCTGGAGGAGCGCCGCCTCGCGCAGCATTTCGAACGGCCACTCGTACGGGTAGGAGACGAACGGCACCCGCTCGTGGCGCAAGAGCCCGGGCGAGATCTCCTCGGTGGCGACGATGCGGCCATCCTCGAGCGCGCGGCGGAAGAAACGCGTGCTCTCGAGCGCCGCCCAGTCCTGCTGAGCCCGCGGTGAGAGCTCCCGCAGCACCTCGCCCTCGGGTGAGTAGACGACGCGCGCCTCGGGGTCGCGGAAGGATGCCGGCTCGGGGGTGCGGCTAGCTGTCGCTCGTCATCCCCGCGAATCCGCAGGGTGCGAAGCAGCCGCCGCCAGCCCATCTTCGCGGTCACCCCGATGGCGGCGACCCCGCCCAGGATGATCTGGAGCAGCAGGCTCCCGGAGCCGGGGTCGAGGTAGGCGAGAGGGGTCACGCGGAGCTGAATTGTGCCAGGACGGTTGCGACCGCGTAGAGAGGAGGTGACGAAACGCTCACCGGGTCGCCACGAGGCAGTGCGGCGAGATGAGCAGCGCAACGCGCTCGAGCAAGGCGCGGTCGTCCTCGCCGAAGGCCGCCGGGCGGTCGGAGTCGATGTCGATCTCGCCGACCACGCGCCCCTCGTGGGCGATCGGGACGACGATCTCCGACCGGGTCGAGGGGAAGCAGGAGAGATAGCGCGGGTCGGCGTTCACGTCGTCGACGACCTTGGTCCGGCCGGTGGCCGCAGCGGCGCCGCAGATGCCCTGGCCGACCGGGATGCGCACGTGCTCGGTTGCCTCCGGGCCCTTCCACGGCCCGAGCACGAGGTCGTCTCCCTCGACGAGGTAGATCCCGACCCAGGAGTAGTCGTCGAACTGGTCGTGCAGCACGTCGACCACCGCGCGCAGGACATCGTCCGCCTCGCCGCCGCGGTTCACGATCCGGTCGATCGCCTCCAGGGCGCCGCTGTGGCTCACGCCTCGAGGTCCGTTCCTTCGAAGGCGCCGATCGTCTCGCGGTACGACTCGGGGATGGGGCAGGCCTTGCGCTCGGCGAGGTCCACGAGGACGAGCGTCTGCTGCGCGGTCACCATCAGCACGTCGTCCTCGTCGTAGGCCGCGCATTCGTAGGTGACGCTCGTGCGACCGATGCGAGCGGTGCGGACGAAGACCTCGATCAGGTCGTCGAAGCGTGCAGGCGCGAGGTACTCGATCGTGTTGGCGCGCATCACGAACTCGCTCTCGCCGTCGGGCTGTGTTTCGAGCAGGTCGAGGTGCCGGTGGTACTCGACGCGCGCGCTGTCGAAGTAGGGCAGGTAGCGCCCGTAGTAGACGATCCCCTGGGCGTCGGTGTCGGAGAAGCCGACGCGCGTGAACGAGGCGTATTTGAAGGGCGGCCTGCGGTCGGTCACGTGCCCGAGCTCGACCGTCACGAGCGGATCACCTCGAGGACTTCGTCGCGCTTCGACTCCATCAGCTCTTTCGACCGAGCCTCGAGGTTGAGGCGCAGCAGCGGCTCGGTGTTCGAGGGCCGCACGTTCATGTGCCAGTCCTCGGCGTCGACGGAGACTCCGTCGAGGTGGCTGATCCGGCCCTCCGGGCCGAAGCGCTCCTCCAACTCCTGCAGCTTCAGGGCCACGTCCGGTACGGGCGTGTTCAGCTCGCCGGTGATGAAGTAGGTGCTCTCTGAAGGGTCGGAGGATCTCCGAGAGCTTCTGGCCCCGCTTCGAGACGAGCTCGAGCATGAGCAGGAACGGGACGACGCCCGAGTCGGCCTGTGAGAAGTCGCGGAAGTAGTAGTGGCCGGAGACCTCGCCGCCGAAGGTCGCAGCCTCTTCGCGCATGCGGTGCTTGATGTAGGCATGGCCGACCCGGTTCATGAGCGGGATCCCGCCCGCGCGCTCGATCGTCTCCGGAACGGCCCAGCTCGCGCGCACGTCGTAGATGATCTTTGCGCCCGGTTCCTTCTCCAGCACGAGCTCTGCGAAGAGCGCGGTCACGAAGTCGCCGGGGACGAACTCGCCGGAGTCGTCGACGAAGAAGCAGCGGTCGGCGTCGCCGTCGAACGCGGCCCCGAAGTCGGCCGCCTCCTCGAGCGTCTTGCGGACGATGAACTCGCGGTTCTCGGGCAGCAGCGGATTCGGCGCGTGGTTGGGGAAGGTGCCGTCGGGCTCGAAGAAGCAGCGCACCGCCTCGACCTGCGGCAGCCGCTCGAGCACCGGCGGGAGCATCACGCCTGCCATGCCGTTCGCCGGCGTCGATGACGACCTTCAGCGGTTCGATCGCGTCGACGTCGACGAACGAGAGCACGCGGTCGACGTACTGCTCCCAGATGTCGTAGCGCTCGACACGTCCCGGGGTCAGACCCTCGGCCGTGTCCGAGTCGAGCCATGGCCCGGTCGCGGATCGTCCAGCAGGCCCGACTCGCCGCCGACCGGAAGCGCGCCGCGCGGACGATCTTCAGGCCCGTGTACTCCTTCGGGTTGTGCGAGGCCGTGACCACGACCCCGCCGTCGAGTCCGAGCTCGCCGACCGCGAAGTAGACCATCTCGGTCGCCGACGAGCCCGAGCTCGAGCACGTCCGCGCCGCCGTCGGCCGCGCCGCGCGATCACCGCCTCCGCCATCGACGGCGAGGTAGACGCGCATGTCGCGCCCGACCGCGATCCGCTTCGGCTCGAACACCTCGACGAAGGCCCGGCCCGACCGCGTAGGCGCCATCCTCGTCGAGCTCGGAGCGGGTAGATCCCGCGGACGTCGTAGGCCTTGAAGACCTTCGGATCGAGCACGCGCCGGATGCTACTCGGGGCGGAAGGATCCGGCCCTTTCGGTCGTTCCTACAATTACGGCATGGAACGCAAGCTCGCCACTGGTCCTGTTCGTCGGACCTCGTCGACTCGACCGGCCTGCGTCACGGGCGCCGATCCCGAGGTCGTGCGCCGCCGTGTCCAGACGTTCTTCGAGCGCGTCTCGCATTGCGTGGTCACACACGGCGGGATCGTCGAGAAATTCGCCGGCGACGCGGTCATGGCGGCCTTCGGGATCCCGCAGGCCCACGAGGACGACGCCGAGCGCGCCGTGCGCGCGGGGCTCGCGATCCTGGACGCGGTCGACGAGCTCGAGCTCGAGGCGCGGGCCGGGATCGAGTCCGGGTGAGGTCGTCGCGGACGACAGCGAGTCGACCTTCGCCACGGGTGAGGCCGTCACGCTCGCGGCGCGGCTCGAGCAGGCCGCCGAGCCGGGCAGCTCTTGATCGGACCCGGCGCGCACCGCCTGACGCTGGCGCGGGTCGAGGTCGAAGACGTCGGCACCGTCGACCTGAAGGGCCTCGACCGCGCAGATCTGGGCCTGGCGCGCCGTCGGTACGAGCGGGAGGCGGCTCGCGCCGCACGCCCAGCAGGCACCGCTCGTCGGGCGCGACTCCGAGCTCGAGCTCCTGCAGAACACCTACGAGCGCGCCCTGCGCGACCAGCCGCGCGCACCTGTTCACGATCTACGGCGAGCCTGGTGTCGGCAAGAGCCGGCTCGCGCACGAGTTCAGCGAGGGGCTGGAGGGCGCCACCGTTCTCGCGGGCCGCAGCCTTCCGTACGGCGAGGGCGTCACCTACTGGCCGCTCGCGGAGATGGTCAAGTGCGCGGCCGGGATCGCCGACGACGACCCGCTCGACGTCGCGATCGAGAAGCTGCGCGACTTGCTGCGAGGACGAGGCCGTCGCCGATCTGCTCGGGCTCGCTTCCGGCGTGCTGGAGGCGGTTCGAGGCCGAGCGCAGCCAGCAGGAGATCGCCTGGGCCGCGCGCGAGTGGGCGCGAGCGGCTCGGCGCAGGAGCAGCCGCTCGTGCTCGTCTTCGAGGACATCCACTGGGCCGAGGAGCCGCTGCTCGAGCTGATCGAGCATCTGGCGACGTGGGTGCGCGAGGCGCCGCTGCTCCTGATCTGCGCTCGCGCGGCCGGAGCTGCTCGACATCCGTCCCGGCTGGGGCGGTGGCCGCGTCCGCGCGACCGCGATCGAGCTCGAGCCGCTCAGCCCGAGCGAGAGCGAGGAGCTCGTCGATGCGCTGCTGACCGACGGCGCGCTCGAGCAGGCCGACGCGACAGGCCGTTGCTCGCCAAGACCGAGGGCAACCCGCTCTTCGTCGAGGAGACCGGTGCGGATGCTCGCCGAGGAAGGCGCCGACAGCGCATCGGCCGGATCCCCGACACGCTGCAGGCGCTGATCGCCGCGCGCATCGACCGGCTGCGCGCCGGAGGCGAAGGCGCTGCTCCAGCGCGCCGCGGTGATCGGCCGGATCTTCTGGGCCGGCGCGCTCGAGCAGCTTTCGCCGGAGCTCGAGTCGACTCGGACGAGCAGCTCGACGACCTGCTGCTGCGCGACTTCGTCCTCGCGAGGAGCGCTCGATCGATCCGCGGCGAGACGGCGTTCAAGTTCAAGCACGTCCTGATCCGCGAGGTCGCGTACTCGGGCTCTCCGAAGTCCGACCGCGCCGAGCACCACCGCGCGCTTCGCCGAGTGGCTGAAGCGAGCGCGCGCGCGACGAGCTGCTCGAGATCCGGCGCCTTCCACCTCGACCGCGGCGACCGCCCTGCTCGCCGGAGCTCGACGGCTCCGCGTCCGGTCGAGCTGCCAGCGCGAGGCGGCCGAGGCGCTCACCGAGGCCGGGCTGCGCGCGTTCGCCCGCGAGGCAAACCGCACCGCGCGCCAGCATCTTCGTCCGCGCGGTCGAGCTGCGAGCCACGCTGCGGCGCCGCTACCTCGCCGCCCGCGCGGCCGACCGGCTCAGCGACCTGCCGGCAGTCTCGCGCGAGATGGAGAGAGGTGCTCGGCGGCCGCGATCGAGGAGGGCGATCGCTGGACAGCAGGGCCGGGCGCTTCGTGACCGCTCGCCGAGGCCGTCGGTCGTGCGCGCAGCGCCGACGTTGGCGGCTGCCGAGGCATGATCGTGACAGCGCGCTCGAGGTGCTCGAGCCCGACGACTACACCGGCCGCTTCCGCGCGCTGCGCGCGCAGCGCCACGATTGCCTGGATGGCCGGCGACCTCGCCAAGGAGGAGCAGGTGATGCTCGAGGCGCTCGAGCTCGGCGCGAGCGTCCGGGCGCAAAGGACTTCGAGAGCGAGGCCGCCGGACGAGCTGGCGAGCGTCTACCTCGCGCGGCTCGAGCTCGACCGCGCGCACGCCGCTGATCGAGCAGGCGATCCTGCTCGCCGAGGAGAGCGGCAGCGCCGAGGCCCGCGGCCGCGCGTTGCGCTTCGCAGGCCAGCTCCATCTCGCAGCGCGGCGAGCTCGACGATGCCGAGGCCGCGCTCGAGGCGGCCCGCGAGCACCTCGCCGAGGCCGGGGCCGCCTGGGTCGCTCGGGCGCACGCTCAACTTCGCGGCCTGGACGGCGCGGCACAAGGGGCGACGCTTGCCCAAGGCGGAGCGGCTCTTCCGCGAGTCGATCCGCGATCCTCGCCCCGCTCGAGGACCGCGCGACGCTCTGCGAGAGCCAGCGCGGCGCTCGCCGAGCTTGCTACTGCGCGAGGGTCAGGGTCGACGAGGCCGAGCGGTTCGCGCTCGCCGCCCGCGAGACCGTCGGCCCGCACGACATCACCTCGCTGGCCACGACGACGATGTCGCTCGGGCTTGTGCGCGCCGCGCAGGGTCGGGACGAGGAGGCCGAGGAGCTGCTGCGACAGGCGTACGAGCACGATCGCTGCGACGCGAGCACTCGCCTGCATGCCAGTGCGAGACGCCTGTCGGCGCTGACTCAGTTCTTGCGCGACCGCGGCCGCGAGGACGAGGCCGACCGAGCTGGACGCGCGCCGCGAACGGAGTCCTGGCCGACGCCGCCAGCGCCGCGCTGAATCGCCTGGCTCGACTCGAGGTCGGGCGACTCGGAGATCACGGTCGCCGGCCGCTCGAAGCGCCGCAGCGCCTCGCTGAGCGGGTCGGCGCGCAGCGTGCCCTCGCCGTAGGGCAGGTGCTTCGTCTCGTTCCGGTTCGCGAACTGCGATGTCCGAGAAGTGGATGTGGAACGGCGCGCCCGGCTCGAGCACCGCGTCGGCGGCCTCGAGCGCCGCGGCGAACGGCTCGACGTCGGTGAACGCGCCGTCGCTCGTCGCGTGCATGTGGGCGAAGTCGAGCACGGGGCGGACCCAGCCGAGCCGCGCGCGAGATCTCGACGCACGTCGTCGACGGCTGCCGAGCTCGCGCACGCGGCCCATCACCTCGACGCCGAACGGCACGGCGCGGTCCTTGCCCTCGAGCCGCTCGCGCAGCTCGCCGAGCTGCTCGACGACGTCGAGTCGATCGCGTCCTCGCGCGTCGCGGCCGAGCAGGAAGCCGGGATGGAAGACGACGAGCTCGGCGCCCGCCGCCTTCGCGATCCCGGCCGAGTGGTCGAGCATCCCGACGGCCATGCTGCTGCTTCTTGTCGCGCTCGACGTGGCCCATGAAGCCGGCGATCGGCGCGTGGACGGAGAGGGCGATCTTCGCCTCGCGCGCGCGCTCGCCGAACTCGCGCGGCCCAGTCGTAGTCCATCCAGAAGCCGCCCTCGAAGTCGATCTCGCAGGCGTTGAAGCCGCGCTTCCGGAGGAGCGCGATCGCCGCCGCCGGGCTCTCGCGCCGAGGGTACGCGGGCAGGGCCGAAGCGGACACGTCCCATGTGAGCGCAAGCTAGCGCAGAAGCGCCGTTCGCTTGCAGAGCGTAGCGCCAACCCGCGGGGACTGTCCCCGATTTGGCGAGTTGTTACAGATTTGGCACGAGATGACACGAGCCGTTGGGCCGGGCGTGCGATGTCGTCCGGTGCCCCAGCTACGTTGCGCGCCATGGCCAAGCGTCCATCCCGCATCGACCTGCTCGAGCTCGACATCGACCTCCGGCTCGCCGATCTCTGGCGCGAAGCCGCCGACATCGGCGAGTGGAACCCTCGAGGTGGTCGCGGCCTTCATGCGCGCGGCCTATGGCAAGGGCTACTGCGACGCGCTCACCGAGGACAACCCGGGCAGCCTCTGCGAGGAGCACGGCTACCGGATCCCGTCGCGCAGAGACCGAGCCCGCGCGCGGCGCATCAACACCCTGGCGCGTACAACCTCCGCCGTGGCCCGGAACCAGCGTTCCGTCCGTCTCGTGCTCGCGCTCTCGGTCGCGGCGGTGCTCGCGGTCTTCCTGCTCTACAGTCTCGATCGCCGGCGGCCGCACCGCGCAGTTCTCGCCGAGCGAGCTGAAGGGCACACGGGCGTCGTCTCGCTCTACGGACGCGTCGTCGGCCCCGTGCAAGGCGCGGGGTACGCAAGCAACGGCCTGCGCTTCCGCGTTGCCGACCGGAAGGGGCCACACGAGCGTGCCGGTCGTCTACCGCGGCAGCGTGCCCGATCAGTTCAAGCTCGGCCGCGAGGTCATTGTCGACGGCCGCTACGAGCACGGCGCGTTCGTCGCCAAGCGAAACACGCTCGTGACGAAGTGCCCGTCGAAGTACGCGCCCGCGAAGAGCTGATGTGGCTCGCGCTCGGCGCGCTCCTCGCCGTGGCGTGCGTGGTGCTCGTGGCCGCGCCGTTCCTCCGTGACCCGCGGGGAGCCGACGACAGCCTGGGCCAGCCCGCCGAGGACGAGCAGGAGCGGATCGCCCTCGCCGAGGAGCGTGACCGGGCACTGGGAGCGTTGAAGGAGCTCGAGTTCGACCATCGCACGGGAAGGTTTCCGACGACGACTACCGCGCCCAGGTCGGGGCCGCTTCGCCGGCGCGCCGCGGAGGCACTGCGGGCGCTCGACCCCGAGCGCTCGCGGGGCGGGTGCATGCCCGCCGCTAGCTGCGAGAACTGCGGCGCCGCGCTGCCGAAAGGGAGCCGGTTCTGCCCCGAATGCGGGCGCGCGTGTCGGCGCCGGGGAGACGGCGGTCGAGGAGCTTCCGCCGGACGAGACCGGCCAGTGCCGTCGATACGAGACCGCCGGGCCGCGTACTTCGGCGTCTTCCGGCCGGGAAGGCGCTCTGCGCCGGTCGTTCCGCGCGCTCCGTGAACCACCGGCTACGCCGTCGGAGTCGGTCGCCGTCCACTCCACCGCGCACGTGGGCTCTACCGGTTGCGCCGGGAGCTGACCGAGCTGCTCTCACGGCGGGCCGAATCCGCCCGTCTGCTCGGAGAAGCGGTATACGCCGACGACGAGGAAGGGACGAAAGCGGCCCGCGCGAGCGGCTCGCAGAGCTCGACGGGCTCGTCAGCGTGAAGGAGGACGAGATGGAGCGAACAGTCGCGGCAGACTGCCACGGAGCGGATTCAGCGCGCGCAGCTCCAGGTGCAGCCGACCCAGATCGAGCCGCCGCCGCCGGCTCCGAGCCCGCCGCCAGGGCCGAGTAACGCCCCGGCGGGCTGGGACGCCCGCCGCACCGCCGAAGTCACGCGCGATGCGCTTCCGTCCGATGGTTTCCGCTCATCTTGGCCCTAGCGGCTGCTCTCGGCGACGCCCGCGAGCGGCGACGTCGCCAACTCGCAAGCAGGCGATCGACACGCGCCTCCAACGGGTACAGGCGAAGCTCGTCTGGGCGCAGCAGCGGGAGCGGACGCTCGCCGGCCAGATCGCCACGGTCAACACCGAGATCCGTACCCTCGCCTCCCGGGTCGGCGTCGATCTCGACGCAGCTCGCCCCGCTCGAGCGCGATCTCCAGCTCCACCAGGAGAAGCTCGACAAGCTGACCGAGCTGTTCAACCTGCAGACGAGCCGGTTCAACCTCTACCGCGGCGAGTACGAGACGATGGTCGACCGGCTCGGCAACCGACTCGTGGACCTCTACGAGAACGGGGAACCGAGCTCGCTCGAGGTGGTGTTCGGCTCCAAGAGCGTGACCGACCTGATCGACGCGGCGCAGGTGCTCGATTCGCTCAACGCGCAGGACCGCTCGATCGCCGGGCAGGTCGGGAACGCGAAGGAACGGGTGCACAAGCAGCGCGAGGTCACGAAGCGCTTCCGCTCCTGCGCCGCCGCCGAAGTGCGGACGATCGGGGTTCGCACCAACCAGGTGCGCGCGCTGCGCGACCAGCTGCTGGCCAGCGAGGACCGGCTGGCTGCCGCTCGCGTGGCCAAGCGCGAGGCGCTACGCAACGTCAAGGAATCGAAGGCCGAGTACCTGCACGAGGTCGCCGGGCTGCAGGCCGCGAGCGCCGCACTCGGCTCGCAGATCCGCTCGGCCCAGTCGTCGTACTCGTACTCGCCCGGCGACACGACGCCGTCGGCAGCCGGATTCATCTGGCCGGTCAACGGGCCGGTCACGAGCCCTTCGGCTGGCGCTGGGGCCGGATGCACGAGGGCATCGACATCGGTGTCGGGTACGGCACGCCGATCCACGCAGCCGCGTCGGGCCGCGTCATCTACGCCGGCTGGATGTCGGGCTACGGGAACCTGGTCGCGATCGACCACGGCCGCGGGATCTCGACCGCCTACGGCCACCAGTCGCAGATCGCTGTCTCCGTCGGCCAGATCGTCTCGCAGGGCCAGACGATCGGCTACGTCGGCTGCACCGGCCACTGCTTCGGCCCGCACCTGCACTTCGAGGTGCGGATCAACGGCAGCCCCGTCGATCCGCTCGGCTACCTCTAGGGGTGTAAAATCGGGCTACGCGGGAACCTCGGACGAAACACGAAGGAGGGGTTCCCGAATGCTCGCATTGTTGCTCGTACTGCTACTGGCGCTGCTCTTGTTCGGCGCCGGCTTTGCGCTCAAGTTCCTGTGGATCGTCGCCGTGATCGTGCTGGCGCTCTGGCTGATCGGCTTCCTCGCCCGCGGTCCTGAAGCACGCTGGTACCGCTGGTAGACGGCTAGAGCAGGCCGAAGAGTCTGGCCGAGCAGGAACAGGTTCAGCCCTGAGATCAACGCAGCGACGACGGCCGCGATGGCCGTCGTCGTCTTTGCGTTCACGAGCGTGCCCATCAAGTGCCGGCGGCTCGTGAACCAGACGAGCGGGATCGAGCGCGAACGGGATCCCGAACGAGAGCACGACCTGGCTGAGCACGAGCGCGCCGCGACGGGTTGAGCCCGATCGCGAGCCACGACGAGCGCGGGCAGCATCGTCACCAGCGCGGCGCACGAAGATCGGGATCTTGCGGTCGATGAAGCCCTGCATCACGACCTGGCCCGCGAGCGTGCCCACGGTCGAGCGTCGAAAGCCCCGAGGCGAGCAGCGCCAGCGCGAAGAGCGTGCTCGACGCGGTGCCGAGGAGCGGCTCGAGCGTCTTGTGCGCCGGTCTCCAGCGAGGCGACGTCGAAGAGCCCGTGGCCGTAGAAGACCGCCGCGGCCACGACCAGCATCGCCATGTTGATCAGGCCGGCGATCGACATCGCGATCACGACGTCGACAGCTTCGTGAAGCGGTAAGATGCGCCTCGCCTCCGAGTCGTCGCGCGGACGACGCGGTTCTGGGTCAGCGCCGAGTGCGAGGTAGATCACGTGCGGCATCACCGTCGCGCCGAGGATCCCGACCGCGAGCAGCACGCGACTCGCTGCCCGCGAACTCCGGCATGACCGAGTGCAGCGCGACCGTGCCGAGCGGCGGGTGGGCGAAGCAGAGCTCGGCGAGGTAGCAGATGCCGATCACGCCGACGAAGCCGGCGATCACGGCCTCGAAGACGCGGAAGCCGAAGCGCTGCAGGCCGAGGATCAGGAAGGTGACGACGCCGGTGATCAGCGCGGCCGGGAAGAGCGCGATGCCGAAGAGCAGGTGGAAGCCGAGCGCGGCGCCGAGGAACTCGGCGAGGTCGGTCGCCATCGCGATCAGCTCGGCCTGAACCCAGAGCCCGACGCGACGTGCGGCGCGAGAAGCGCTCGCGGCAGACCTCGGGCAGGTTCCGGCCGGTGGCGATGCCGAGCTTCGCCGACAGCGTCTGGATCAGCATCGCCATCAGGTTCGAGGCGAGGATCACCCAGACAGAGCGTGTAGCCGAACTTTGCGCCGCCGGCGATGTTCGGTGGCGAAGTTGCCGGGGTCGATGTAGGCGACGCAGGCGACGAACGCAGGCCCGAGGAACGGCAGGATCGCGCAGCTTCCTGCCGGGGCTCGCAGCGCCCGCTGTGCGACACCGACCGAGCCGGTGGCGACCGCAGCTGACCGTGTCGCCATCACGGTCTCAGTGTAGCCGAGAAGTTTAGGCGTGCCTAAACTTTTGCGAGTGCGCAGATCGGGCAGGTTTCGCCAGCGGCCGTCGACGTCGAAGCCGTAGCCGACGAAGAACTCGTCCGGGACGGTGAAGCCGACGTAATCGACGGGCAGGTCGTCGACCAGGCGCCGGTACGGGCGGTCGAGCAGCGCGGCCACGCGCGAGGCTCGTCGGCTGGCGCAGCTCGAGCAGCTTGCAGCAGGTAGTTGAGCGTCAGGCCGGTGTCGACGACGTCCTCGACGAGCAGCACGTCGTGGCCCGGTGACCGGGATCGCAGTGTCCTTCAGCAGCCGCACGCGCGAGTGGCCGCCGGTGTCGGCGCCGCTGTAGCCGGCGAGCTCGACGAAGTCGATCGCGTGCGGGATCGAGATCGCGCGCGAGAGATCGGTCGAGGAAGACGAAGCTCGCCTTCAGCAGCGAGACGAGCAGCAGGTCGCGGCTCGGCGTAGTCGCGCGGCGATCTCCGCGCCGAGCTCGCGCGACGCGCGCATGCAGCTCCTGCTGCCGTGAGGAAACACCTCGCCGACGCGAGGATCGATTCCTACGACGCCAGATCGAGCCGGTAGCGCTGGGCCAGCCGCTCGATGTCGCGCTTGTAGAAGAGCTTCACGTTCACGTCCGGGTAGCGCTCTCGCAGCTTGCGCAGCTTGCGGTTCTTGCGCGTCACGAGCCGCTGCTTCATCACCGTGATCTCGAGGTAGAGATCCTGCTCGGGCAGGAAGAAGTCGGGCGTGAAGGCCTCGGTGATGCGCCGTCGGCGTCCTCCTCGAGGACGAACGTGCGCGGCTCGTACTCCCAGGGCACGCCGTAGAAGTCGAGGACCTTGGCGCACTCGCGCTCGGCTTCGTTTGCGAACCTCGGCGGCTGCTTCACGGAATCCGCCTGGAAATCGGCCATTTCTCCCACCCGCGAAGCAGGGTAGCAGCGGCTGCGGACGCGGCTGCTCCCGCGAACGGTTTAGGGTCCGCCAGCGGTTGTCGCAACCAGGACGAAGGGAGACCGGAATGGCTGCGCTGACAGACGACCTGATCCGGCGTCTCGAACAGCCGCCCAGTGGACCTGAAGGCGGAGTTCCCGCACATCCCGCTCGACACGATCGAGCGCGACGTGAAGGCGGGCATGCACGAGCTGGTGGAGCGAGCGCGGTTCCACGACTTCGTGCCGGTGCTCGTGCACCGCAGCGTTCGGGAACGCCTGCGCGCAACGGCCTAGGCCGCGCGGGCGGGCTCGCGTCCGGCCAGGACGGCCGCGTCGAGCCGCGTCAGCGCGGCCCGCCGCGCGAGCGGAGGTAGGCGACGACCGCCTCCTCCTCGTGCGCGCACGGCAGCAGGGTCTTCCAGGTGGCGAGGTGCTCGGGCCGGTGGAAGTCGCCGCTCGCCACCACCGGTAGGCGCTCCTCGGCGACCCAGCTGAAGAAGTCGTGGCGGTTACAGAGCTCGAACCGGTGTAGTGACCTCTCGCGACCACTGCGCTCCTCCGAGAAGCGCGCCGTCGTCCGCTGGGCGTCCACGGTTGCCTCGAGCGTGTACGGGTAGGCCCGATCAGCGCGGCGCCGGCAGCCTCGGCGGCCTGCAGCGCCTGCTCGAGACCGTCGTCGACGCCGATCCACTCGCGGACGCCGACCGCGAGCGCGTGTCCAGACCGCTCCGGGAGGTCGTCCCAGGTCAGCTCGAGCCCGGGATCACGAGCAGGTCGCGCAGAGCAACCTCGCCCGCTCGGCCTCGGCTTCGAGCGTCTCGAGGTAGCGCGCGTGGTCTTCGGCGCCAAGCGGCGCATGGGCTCTCGCCCGTGCGGCAGACGTGATCGGTGATCGCCAGCACGTCGAAGCCCGCCGAGCCGTAGACGTCGACCAGCTCGGAGGGACTGAGCGCGCCGTCGCTGAAGGTCGTGTGAGCGTGGAGCTCGCAGGAGCAGCGGCTGCCTCATCGTCTCTCTCTTCGGCACCGCCGCCGCTAACCGTCGCACAGAGTGGTGAACGATCCGAAACACAGTGGTGACGGCCGCTCCTCTCGGCTGCTACCCGACTGCTGCCGACCTGCAACCGGCCGCTGGTCCAGTTGGCATCAGGACAGGTGAGCACCTACGGAGAGGAGTTGCATCATGAAGAAGCTCGCCACCATCATCGGACTAGCGGTTGCGTCGTTTGCCGGGCCGCTCGCGCAGGGCGCGGGAGCCAGCCCCGACCCTGACGCCCCTGGTTCAGAGCACGACGGTCAAGCCGCTGCCGGCTGTCCCGCTGGAGCTCGGCTCGGGCCAGCGCCTCGCCGTTCAGGGGATGACGCCCAATGAGTACCGCCGCGCTGATGATCCGCAGCGAGGCGTTGAGACCAGAAGTACGGCCTCGGCGGGATCGACTCGGTCACGCGCGTCACAGCCGCAGGGCATGACGCCGGACGAGTACCGCGCGCTGATGCTCCGGAGCGGGCGCCTGAGCCGAAGTACGGCCTCGGCGGGATCGGCTCGGTCACGCTGGAGCGCGGCGCGAATCAGCGGTTTGGGTCGGACCAACCCGACCAAGGACGAGCTGGTCACCTCGACGTCGACCGAGACCTCGACCGGCTTTGCGTGAGGACGACGCGGGGATCGCGGCCGGCGTGCTGCTGGCAGCGATCGGGATCGCCACAGCCAGCGTTGTGGGCGTCCGACACAACGGCCGCCTCGGCACCTCGTAAGCCGAATTGCCAAGCGACGAGCGGGCCCGCTTACCGCGGTTCGCTCGTCGCGAAGGCCGACACGAAGGAGAAAGCGATGGTCTACTACGACACCGATAGCCGTCTTCAGTTCGCCCGCGAACACGCAGACGAGGCTCGAGGCCGAGATGCGACGGCACTCGCCGCCTCACGCGGGACGAGGCTGGATACCCCCGCCTGGCCAGGCTGGGTTCCGGCCCTCGCCGCCAGCGTGGAGCGACTACGCGCGGCAGCAGGGGCCGCCAGGCTCCCGCATTCGAGGCGTAGTCGGGAGGCAACAGGCCGCGCGCCGTGGAGCCGAGCAGCTCCCGGCGCGCGCGGCCTGTATGCTGAGTGCGCGTCGCTAGGCTGCGGAGCCCTGAGTGAACGTGATGTTCACGCACCAGGTCGAGCGTCTCGATGCTGGGAGGCACGAACTCGCTGCCAAGGAGCTCCCCATCCTTGATCGCGACCGCCACGGCGATGCCGCGTGCCGGTGCCGCCCTGAGCGTGCCCCCACCGCCGCCGGCCCTCTTCCCAACGCGCCGCACTGTTCCGGTCCACGGCGTTTCCGGGGGCCTTTTCTCCACGTTCCCTCGCCATCGACAATCACAGAGTCTTCGCCCTCGCCTTGAACGACCAAGAAGTGGACCGTGGCTCATCGGCCCTCGGAGTCTCCTTCGAGCAAGGGACCATGAGATCCGGATCAGCTCGTCGGGATCGTTCGGCAGCTCAACAGGGGAGTCAAACTGTCCGTGCATCTAACCACCTCCAAGGTCGATGTCCTCACTTCGATCCCCGCCTCCAGCTTTCGAGGCGGGCTCGGGCTGTGGAAACGCGGTCTCCCTTCTGCTCGTACAGCTCGAGTCCGGCGCGAATCGCTGCGTGTGAAGCGGCAGGCTGCCCGGCCAACCGGAGCGCTTCACCCAAGTCGAGGAGTGCGTTCCCGCGATAGCTTGAGGAGATCTGTTCTGCGCAACGAGCTCGACCGCCCCTCGCGCGAGCGCTCTCCGCCCTCCTCGTGCCGACCGCTTCGGGCCAGGATCTTCGACTGGACTCCTCGCCATTCGGCCCCTGTGCCGTGAGGTCCATCGGTGACCGCCGAGTCCTAGCTCGCACGGCAGAACTCCTGCGCCTCCTCCAGTCGGTCCTTGCGCATAGAGCGCCTCCGCGAGCATGGCCGCGGTCAGGCTAGCGAGCAGCGCCTTCTCGCCGCATCTCGCGGAGGCGGTCGTACGCCCTCCGGAGCCGTTGTTCGGCAACTGCCGGCTCGCCCGCGCAGCAGCTCCACCGCATGCCGTGCCGACTGGAGCGGGCGCCGACGGTGCCACATCCGCCCGAGGCTCGCCGAGGATCCCGTTGGCCTCCCGCTTGCTCGGAGCGACCGGGCGGCGTCGAAGTCGCCCACTGCATGGCGTGGGGCTGCTGCCGAATGGAGGCAGCATCTGCGCAGCCGCGCGGTGTGGCTGCTTCTGGACCGCCGTTCCGGATCTCGGCGCGGCGGCCGAGTCGCCTCCGGGACAGGCGTGGGAGCCGACCGGCGGCGCCGCGGGAGGCCCGCCAGGCGAGGATCTCGAACAGCTCCGCGCTCTCGTCACCGGCGTTCCGGGCATGTTTGGCGCCACGCTGCCAGGCCTCGTCGGCACTTGTCCGCACATCCCTGGAGCCACGCATTCATGGCAATACGTAACC